>Ga0316209_1000166_pt1 | contig 134865 bp, 101 predicted proteins | sample 6monopyrite_MG_FD_204945 | JGI IMG/M metagenome (GOLD analysis project Ga0316209, IMG submission 204945) | Microbial mat bacterial communities from mineral coupon in-situ incubated in ocean water Damariscotta River, Maine, United States -... | ecosystem: Environmental > Aquatic > Marine >... | reverse complement strand
CCTCGAGGTCGGCGAGAAGTTGGTCGGTGGCGGGCGCGGTGACGTCGGTCGGAGAGGTGTTGTTGGTCATGCCGAAAGCATGGCGGGCGGCGGTCACCTCGACCAGATGGGCTCACCGGACGCGTACCTTGAGCACGCACCGGAAGGCGGCGGAAGTGTCTACGCCAGGCGGATCACGCCGCGCGGGACGAACTTCTTGTTCACTCGAATCGCGCAGGGACGTGGCTGGCGCAATACAACGCAGCTCGTGGACGGCGACTACGAGATTTCGGCCGGTGGACAAGGTTGGAGCTTGGCCGCCCCGCTACCCAGAGTTCGGATCACGAAGGGGACGCCGGATCCGAAGCAGCTCACACTCTTCGCAGTTCCCACGGAGGACGCTCGAATCGAGTTCGATCTGTCCCTCGCGGAGTTCGTGGGGGCGAGCGTCTCGGTCGTGAACGAGCACGGCGCTTTGCAGGCTGTACCCGACGTCGAGCAAGTCGGGGTCTCCGCAACACAGCACTGGGATCACCCGCACCTCTACATCGGCGCGCTGGACGCTCCCACCGACATCGTGATCTACTTCCCCGTCGTTGGCGGAGTCGTGCTTATCAACGTAGCCCCGGGCGAGTTCCGAAAGGAGATCGTTGATCGAGGCGAGCGGCGCGTCTTCGGGGAAGCACTTGCCGTGGCGCGGGGCTGGAAGGAACGGGCTCCGTGGTGTGGACCGGTGTTCTTGCAGGTCCAAGCCGATGCACGCGGACGCGACGGCATCTGGCTCAACGTCGGCTACTACAACCTGGGAGTGGACGGTTATCTGGACGAGTCGGCGTGGGAGCTGCCGGTGCTCAGCAAGTCGGCGTACCGCATCAAGGCATTCGACGAGAACGGTGAGGCGGTTTTCCTGCCGGTCGACGTGCGATCGGGAGGCTGAACGAGGCGTTGGGGCTACTTTGGAGCTGAGGGGCGTGGGTCCGGATCCGCGCACGAGATGGGGCGGTCGGAGAGCGTTAGCCCTTGCGGGTACGCCAGTTGCCCGCGCCCTGCGTCACGTGGTCGCATCGCCCGCAGGCTCCTCCCGCGCACGTTGACAGCGCACCGCGCAGAGCGGGTAGGATGGCGCCCGTCGCAGCGCCTCGCGCGGCGCCGATTCCCCGCAGCAGAGCGCCACGCGCTCCACGCCGCCGCCAGAACCACGACACGACGTTGAACGAAGTCATCATCCCCCTGCGCTCGCACGACGAGGCCGTCCTCGTGCTGGGTCCCTACGACCGCTACGCGAAACTCCTGCGTCAGTCGCTCGACATCGAGCTCTTCACGCGCAACGGCAACTTGCGGATCAAGGGGCAGATCGAGGACGTGCAAGTCGCGCGTTCGCGCATCGATCATTTGCTCGGCAAGTCGCGCAAGGGCCGCGAGCTGACCGTGCGCGAGATCGAAGAGATCCTGCTCGGCAAGCCCAAGGAAGAGACGCCGAGCGCCAACGGTCCGGCACCTCAGCGCCGCACGGACGACCGTCCGGAAGCCGCGCGCTTCAACCCGCGTCCGACCGGCTCGGGGCCGCGGCCGATCGGTGGGGGCATGGGCGGTCCGCCCGCGCGCACCGGCAACATCAAGGCGCGTCCGGTGCAGCCGCGCAGCGAGAATCAACGCATCTACCTCGAGCTGATCGAGAAGAAGGACCTGGTGTTCGGTCTCGGCGTGGCCGGTACGGGCAAGACCTACCTCGCGGTCGCCGCCGCCGTGCGCGCGCTGCGCGCGGGCGAGTGTCGCCGCCTCGTGATCACACGCCCCGTGGTCGAAGCGGGCGAACGCCTCGGCTTCCTGCCCGGCGACGTGCAAGCCAAGCTGAACCCGTACATGCGTCCGATTTATGATGCGCTGAACGAGATGATCGGCTTCGACGACGTGATGCGGCTCGAAGAGACCGGCGTGATCGAAGTCGCGCCGCTCGCCTTCATGCGTGGTCGAACGCTGTCGAACGCCTTCGTGATCCTCGACGAGGGCCAGAACACGACCGTCGGTCAGATGAAGATGTTCCTGACGCGCCTCGGCGAAGGCTCGAAGATGGTCGTCACGGGCGACCCGTCGCAGAACGACTTGCCGGAACGCGAACGCAGTGGGCTGGGCGATGTGGTGGCGCGCTTGCGCGGTTACCAAGAGATCGGCTTCATGGACTTCACCGGCAAAGACATCGTGCGTCACCCGCTGGTCGAGAAGATCGTGCGCGCCTACGAAGCGCCGGCGAAGGCGGCCAAGCCGCCGCGCAAGAGCGAGCGTGACGCGGATCGTGATGACGATCGCGAGGGGAGCACGCGGTGAAACCCCTGGCCCGCTGGATCGGCGGGGAAGGCGGTCGCGGCACACTGCGCCGCGTGTCGCCCCAGAAGGCGAAGGCTGCGGCGTCGACGCGTCAAGGCGTCACGCTGCCGCAAGCCGGTGAGAAGATCGCGATCGCGGTCGCCTCGGTGGTCGTCGTCAGCGCGTTGATCGGCTTCGGCGCGGGCTTGGACCTGCGTGGATGGTCGGGACTGGTCGGCTTGGTCACGGTCGCCGTCGCGCTCTTCCAGCGCTACCTGGTCGACTTCCGGCTCGACGTCTTGCGCTCCGTGCCGCGCGTCATGGCCCTGGCGGGACTCTTGGTGTTGCCGCTCGCGGCGACGCGCGGGTTCGACCTCTTCTTCGGACTCCAGTTCGCTGCGTTCTTGCCGCTCTCGGCGATCGCGCTGGTCATCGCGCTCGTCTGGTCGCGTCGCTTCAGCCTCGAGTGCACGGCCTTCACCGGCGCGCTGCTCGGCCTCTACTTCACCTTGCACGCCGAGCGCGGCCTGATCGAGCTGTCGGGACTCGCCGTGGCGCTCACGGGCGCGACGGTCGCCGCGCTGTCGGCGGTACACGTCAAGCGTCGCTCGACCTTGGTCAAGGTCGGTCTGGTCATCGGACTGGCGCAGATGGTCGTCGCCGGCACCTTCATGCTGATGTGGTCGTCGTCGATCTTCACGCCGCAGAGCTTCTGGATGTTGCTCTGCTTGGGACTGCACGCGCTCGTCAGCGGACTCCTGATCTCGGGCTCGCTGCCCGCGATCGAGCTGATGTTCCGCGTCACCACGGCGATCAGCTTGCTCGAGCTCGGCAACACCCACGAACAACCGCTGCTGCGCAAGCTGTTGCTCGAAGCGCCGGGCACCTTCCACCACTCGTACATCGTCGGCTTGCTGTCCGAAGCCGCGGCGGAAGAGGTGGGGGCGGACGCGCTGCTGGCGCGCGTCGGTGCGCTGTACCACGACGTCGGCAAGCTGAACAAGGCGGACTACTTCGCGGAGAACTCTCCCGAAGCGCGCGGCAAGCACAAAGACCTGACGCCCGAGATGAGCATGCTGATCATCTCCGCGCACCCGCGCGACGGCGTGGAACTGGGACGCTACTACGGTCTGCCGCAGTCGATCCTCGACTTCATGCCGGAACACCACGGCACGCTGGTGATCGAGTACTTCTATCACGCGGCACGCAAGCTGCGCGGCGTAGAGAACGTCAGCGAAGACTCGTTCCGTTACCCCGGGCCGAAGCCGCAGCGCATCGAGACGGCCATCGTGATGATGGCGGACGCGGTCGAAGCGATCAGTCGTCAGATGCCCGATCCGTCGCGCGCCAGGCTCGAAGAGATGGTGCACGAGGTGGCGTTCAAGCGCTTGATGCAGCGTCAGTTCGACGAGTGCACGATGACCTTGAAGGACCTCGAGCTGATCGAGCGTGCGTTCTTGCGCGTGCTGCTCGCGATCTACCACCAGCGGCCGACCTTCCCGAAGGGCAAGCCGAACCCGCTCGATATGTCGCAACCCAGCGAAGAGCGTCGCGCGGTGCTCGAGGAACAGAAGAAGGGCTCCCGGCCGTCCGCGGGGGCCGGCGTATGACCGTGCGCATCCACCGCGAGGTGGCCGCGGACGAGCTCGACGACGCGGCGGTGCGCGCGGCCGTGTGCGCCGCTTTGGAACACGGCGGGGAAGCGGGGCGCACGGTGGACGTGGTGTTCGTCGACGATCCCACGCTGACCGAGCTGCACGGCCGCTTCTTGAACGACCCGACCCCGACCGACGTGATCGCGTTCGAGTTGGGGGAACCCGTCGGGGACGGCGACGACCCGTGGGGTGAGGTCTACGTCAGCGTCGACCGCGCCCGAGAGATCGCCGACCGACGCGGCGTGTCCGCTGCGCGCGAGCTCGCCCTGTACTGTGTGCACGGAACGTTGCACCTCGTCGGCTTCGACGACATCGAGCCGGCGGACCGCGATCGCATGCGCGCCGCGGAACAGTCGGTCATGTGCGCACTCGGTTACGCCGCCGACAGTGCACCGCATGAGATGGGCGACACTTGACGCGTGCGTCGTGGTCTCGGCGCGCAAGTCAGCACGGAAAAGTTCAAAAAAAATCCGCGCCTTCCCAACTCTGTAGCGCACCGACCAAAGTGCCGAAGTCGGGCAGCATCAGCGAGATTGAACGTGACTCATGTTCTGTGCACGGCGCGTCGCACGCTCTCTTGCACGTCGCGCGACACACTGCTTGTTGAACACGCGCCGCTTTCGGGTATCAGGAGGGAGAACTCCAAGGAGTTCCACCACCTACCTTGTTCGAAGCCAGCACAGACTCAGAGACCGAAGCGGTGAGGCCGGACGTCGGCGCCGCGCCAAATGCGCGTCGCGACGAGACCGTCGACCTTCACGTTCAACGCCTCTGGGCGATCTACAAGATCGACCCTTGCGACGAGACGCGGAACGCACTCGTCGAGAACTACTTGGGGTTCGTGCGCGAGATCGCGCGCCACTTCGGCATGCGCTTGCCGCGCAGCGTCGACCGCGGCGACCTCGACATCGCCGCAAACGTCGGCCTGATGTCGGCGGTGGCGGGCTTCGACCCCGAGCGGGGAGTGCGTTTCGAGTCGTACTGCGAGCTGCGCGTCAAAGGCGCCTTGCTCGACGAGTTGCGCGCCCAAGACTGGTTGCCGCGCCCTTGGCGACAGAAGCTCGAGACGCAGAAGCGCGCCCTGGAACGTCTGCGCGGCGAGCTGGGCCGCGAACCGGGTGATGACGACGTCGCGCGCGACATGGGGATGGACCTCGAGACCTATCAACAGGTCTTCGGCGTCGGTCTGCCGGGGACGCCCGCCGGCAACATGTCGCTCGATGACGGCGACGAAGACTCCGGTCTGCCGCTCGACGTGGTTCCCGACCGCAACTCGGCTGCGCCGCACGAACGGCTGACGCAGGAAGAGGTGCTCTCGCTCGTCACGCAGCGCTTGACGGATCAAGAGTACAAGGTGCTCTACCTGCGCTACTGGGAAGGCATGCCGATGCGCGAGATCGGTGAGCTGACGAACCTCAGCGAGTCGCGCGTCTGCAAGATCCACGCGAAGCTGATCGAGCGCCTGCAAGATCGCTTCCGCGTGAACCGCGAAGACTTCTAGGGATTCCGGCGGGTACCGTGCCAGGCACGCTTCCGCACGATTCGTTCGGGGCGCGCGGGCGAGCAGCAGCCCACGGGTCGAATCCTGCGGAAGCGAGCCAGGCACGAAAGAGCGAGGGCATGAGGCGCGGCCCCATGCCCTCGCATGCGAGATGTCACTCCGAAGAGAGCGGACATCGTGGCTTCCCACTCAGGCAGCTAGGCGCTGCCCACCACGCGTCGCGATGGACAAGTCCATCTGACATCCAGCGGTGCTTCCGTCGCATTCGTCCCCACTAGCGCGAACGGTGCACGTCTCCTCCTTCGGCAGCGAGCGGTCCCAGTCCCCACGGGGACCACAAGCTTGCTCCTCCTTCCGCGCACGGCGGACTTCCCCGTCCCACCAGTGCGCGCCTTCGTTGCCCCATGAGATCGGACAACCAAGACTCTTTCCTTCCCTTCCAAGGGCCCGTTACCAGTCGTCCCCACGACCGGCATCAGGGGTTGCGAACTCTGCGAAGAGTCCGCGCTGTCCACCGACGAATCCCCACGATCCGTCAGCGGGCTCTCCGGCGCGCTCGAAGCTAGGCAAGCACGTCGGTGATAGGGGCGAACGCCCTTGAAGAGGCGCGGCAACGACGACCTTCGGGTGGCGCGGGCAAAGCTCGCCGCGTGCAACCACTCTGCGTAGGTCTTGTCGTGAACTCGGTTCATCGTCTCGTCGAATGGCGTTCGCTCGGAGACAACGGCACCGCAGGCGGGAGGGACGCTCTCCCGCTCCCGACACGAGGCCGAGAGCGGGAGCGCGGGAGGGAGACGCGAGAACGACTCCGACCCACACGTCGATACCGAGAGCGGAACCAAATGGCTCCGGGGTGCCCCTCGGATGACGTCCGGGTGCGGATCGACGACGTTCGGTAGCTCGGCTGTCCACTAGGGACCCGTGGCTTTGCGCCCCAGCCTCGCGGCCGGTTTGCCCTTGTCGCGTCATCGTGAGGGCGGCGGAGAATACTGCCGATTCGGGTGCGGGCAAGTCAGGAGGTTGCTTTTTCTCCGGTGGCGCGCGCGTTTCGGTCTAAGCTCCTTTGGGTGAACCACTTATGTGGTGACGAAAGGTGCCGTCCCGGGACGAATTAGGCCTCGAATAGACGCTTGGAATCGGGCGTTTCGCTCAAGAATCAGGGGCGTTCCAGCCGGCCCCCCCCCCCCCCCCGCACTCACTCGACGTGGAAGTCGGGGACCACGACCAGCTCGGGCGAGGGGGTCTCCGGTTCCGGTGAGGTCACGGTGTCGAGCAGGAAGTGCAGCGCCCCGGGGAAGGCCTCGAGGAACAGGTTCGCGTTCCCGGGCTCGTTCTCGAAGCTCGCGACGACGCGTCCCTTGTAGGAACGGATGTCGGCGACGGCTTCGTCTTTGAAGGAACGGTCCGCCATGTCGAAGGACGGCTTCAGGTGGATCGCGCAGCGACCGCGCCAGAAGGGGAAGCCGTGGTCGGTCAGCGCTTGGACCGTGCCCGTCTCCATCCCGCCCACGTGGCGACCGGAGAGGTAGTAGATCATCGCTCCGGCCTGGTGGCAGTGGTTCACGTAGTCGACCGAGCCGGGCGCCGGCAGGTCGGTCTTCACGTAGTCGTCCGTGAAGAAGCGCTCGAACCAGAAGTCGCGCAGGGACTGCAGGAGCGCTTCGTCGTCGACTCCGCGCCGCGCGAAGGACTCGTGGACGTTCCAGCCCATGTCATCGATGGTCAGACCGGCGACGAGTTCAGTCAGCGCGGGGTGCGCGCCGCTCTGGGCCTCCGCGAACTCGCGCAGGATGCGCAGGTTGCGGGATCCTGTCTCGAAGAGGGTCGAGTCGAGGTCGAAGAGCACGATCGGCAGGGCGCCGTCGGCGAGGGCTTCGGTGATGCGCGGGAAAACCTCGCGCAGCTTCGATTGGGGCTGGGTTGACATGGCGGCCGGAGGATAGCCGGAGAGCGCTTTGCTTGCACGGATCGGAGCGGGGCGCGTAGCCTCTGGCCTCCAAGCGGCGCCCACCTCGCCGCCTTTGGCTCCCCACGCGCTCCCCGGCCTTGAGATCCCCGCCATGCCCGAGTGGTTCGAGAAGTTCTATCCGATCCTCATCCTGCTGGTCGTCGTCACCCTGCTGATCAACCGGCTGCCGAAGATCGACTTGGGCCACAGCTCGGCGTTCCGCAGGCGGCGCGTGCTGAACTGGTTGCCGCTCGGCCTGACGTACGCCTTCCTCTATATGGGGCGCTACAACCTGACCGTCAGCAAGTCGGCGCTGGGCGGCATGCCGCTCTCCGACGGCAGCGGCGCGCTGATGGGCAACGAGGAGTTCGGCTGGATTTTCATGGTCGGCACGATCGTCTACGGCTGCGCCTTCGTGATCAACGGTCCGTTGACCGACCGCATCGGCGGTCGCAAGGCGATCTTGCTCGGAGCGGCGGGCTCGGCGGTCGCCAACATCTTGATGGGCGTCGTCTGCATGTTTGTGCTCGAAGGCAAGGGCGAACGCTTCGACTGGATCGCGCCGCGGTTGACCGTGATCTTCAGCGTGCTCTACGCGCTGAACATGTACTTCCAGAGCTTCGGCGCCGTCGCGATCGTCAAGGTCAACGCGTCGTGGTTCCACGTTCGCGAACGCGGCGTGTTCGGCGGCATCTTCGGCATCCTGATCTCGCTCGGCGTCTATTTCGCGTTCGACTGGGGCGCGATGATCGTCAACGCCGGGCACCCCGAAGACGGCAGCCCGTTCGACTATCCCGGCTTGGTCTGGGCTTACTTCACGCCCGCCATCTTGCTCGGCGTCTTCTGGGTGCTCGACGTCCTGTTCGTGCGCGACACGCCGGCGCAAGCGGGGCTCGACGACTTCGATACCGCGGATGCATCATCGGGTGATGAGGGCGAACGCCTTCCCGCTAAGCGCATCTTCGCGCTGATGCTGCGCAACCCGATCATCATGACGATCGCGGCCGTCGAGTTCTGCAGCGGCTTCCTGCGGCAGGCGATCATGCAGTGGTACCGAGCCTTCGCGAAGCAGACCGACGGCGCGCTCGGCTTGAAGTCCGAGTTCGTCTACGAGAACTGGGGCATGCTGCTCTGCATCGCCGGTATCACCGGCGGCGTGATGGCGGGCATCATCTCCGATCGCGTGTTCCACAGCCGCCGCGGCCCGGTTGCCGCGTTGCTCTACGGCATCATGTTGGTCAGCGCCGTCGTGTTGTGCTTCGTCTACCAGACGCCCATCGTCGGCTGGCTGGTCGTGTTCATGTCGATGGCCGTCATCGGCGTGCACGGCATGTTGTCGGGCACGGCGAGCATGGACTTCGGCGGCCGCAAGAACGTCGGTACCGCTGTCGGTATCATCGACGGCTTCGTCTATCTCGGCACGGGCTTGATGTCGTTCACCTACGGCATGATCTTGCCGCGCGAGCAGTTCGAAGCGGTGACCGACCCGCAGACCGGCGCGGTCGTGTTGGATCCGATCACGGGTGAGGCGAAGCAGGTCCTCGTCGGTCCCGTCACCGATCCCGACAACTGGCTCAACTGGCCGCTCGCGATGGTGCCCGTGGCGGCGATCGGATTGTTCTTCGCCTGGAAGATCTGGCACGCGCAGACCGATGCGATGCAGAAGCACCACGCCGGCAAGGCATGATGTGCGCATGAACCGACTGGTACTCGCTGCGCCCGTTCTGGCGCTGGCGTTGCATGCACTGACGCGGGAGTCCGCTGCGCAAGCGGACGCGCCGCCGAAGCCGCGACTCGTTGTGATGGTCGCCGTGGATCAGATGATCCCCGAGCAACTCGAGCGGCTGCGTCCGCACTTCACGGGCGGCTTCGCACGCTTCGCGGAGCAGGGGCGCGTGCACCGGCGCGCGCTGCTCGACTACTCGCGCACCGAGACCGGGCCCGGGCACGCGACTTACGGCTCGGGTTGCCTGCCGCGCACGCACGGTGTCGTGGCGAACAGCTTCCGCGACGCGGACCTGGGCGGCTGGACGTACTGCGTCGGCGACGACGACGCGAACCCGATCACGCGTTTGGGCCTCGAACCGAAATCGAAGCGCTACCACGTCTCGCCGCGCAACCAGCTCGTCCCCGGCGCCGCCGCCTGGTTCCAGCGCAGCTGGCCCGGCGCGAAGACGATCTCGATCGCCGGCAAGGACCGCTCGGCGATCCTGTTGGCGGGGGACGGAGTCGATGCGGCCGTCTGGTGGGACAAGTACCGCATGGGCTTCACGACCAGCGACCACTATGGCGATGCCCTGCCCGCCTGGGCCGCGGAATGGAACACGGCTTGGCGTGAGAGCTGCGAGGGCTACGTCTGGGAACCGCTGGTGCCGCTCGACCAGTTGACTTCGGCGGGAACCGCTCCCGATGACCGCGAAGGGGAAGCATCGTGTTCGTCGAACGGCCGCACCTTCCCGCACCCTGCGCCGTCGCTCGACGAAGAACCGACCGAGGCTCAGATCGAGCAGCTGGCGCGCTTCGCCTACATCTCGCCGCTGATCGACCGGCACACCGTCGACCTCGCACGCCGCGCGGTCGTGGCCGAAGACCTCGGCGCGGACGATCAGGTCGACTTGCTGTGCATCTCGCTCACCGCGTGCGACACGGTGGGGCACTTGACCGGACCGTACTCCGCGGAGACGACCGACGTCCTGCTGCGCGCCGATCGCGAGCTGGGCGAGTTGTTCGACCTGTTGGACGAACGCCTGGGCGCTGACGGTTGGATCGCGACGCTCTCGTCCGATCACGGAGTGCTCGAGCTGCCCGAACATCGTCGCACGCGGCTCGAACCCGGCGGTCGTCTCGGAGACGAGCGCATCAAGGCGGCGCGTGAGGTGCTGCGCGGCGCGCTGAAGGAACGCTTCGGGACGCACTTCCGCCTCTCGCTCGGCGGGGGCGGCGCGTATCTCGATCCGGCGCAGCTCGAAGGGCACGACGCGAGGGAAGTGCGCGTCTTCGTGCGCGATCACCTGCTGAACGAAGAGGACTGGGTCGCCGGCGCGTTCACTTCGGACGAGCTGCTCGCCGCGGATCGCCGCACAGAGGATCCATTCTTCGAGCTCGCGCGCAACTCGACGCGGCCGACGCGCGGACCGGATCTCGCGATCCGCGTCCGGCCGTGGATGTTGATCGACCGCGGAACGGGAACGACGCACGGCACGCCTTATCCCTACGACCGTCGCGTGCCGCTGGTCTTCCTGGGGCCGGGCTTCGATGCGGAAACCGACTGGGGCCCTGCGGGCTCGCACGACGCCTTGCCGACGATCCTCGACGCGCTGGGCGCCGACTTCGACGCCAAGGCCTTCGACGGTCAAGTGCGCTGACTGGTGAGGTACCGAGCCGGGGCCAGTTCCCCACGACTCGCATCGAGTCGTGGGGAACTGGCCCCGGCTCGGTACCTCACGGGTCAGCGCGGCGAGTCGTGCACCGCCCGGTGCACGGCGAGCACGCCGTCGAGCACGCTCGCGAACTGATCGAGCTGGATCATGTTCGGACCGTCGCTCGGCGAGCTGTCGGGGTCCGGGTGCACTTCGAAGAACAAGCCGTCGACTTGGCCGGTTGCGACGGCCGCGCGCGCGAGCATCGGAACGGCCGTGCGATCGCCTCCGGTCGTCTTGCCGAGTCCGCCGGGTTCTTGCACGGAGTGCGTCGCGTCGAAGATCACGGGGTGCCCGGTCGCGGCGAGGTGGCGGAAGCCGGTCATGTCGACGACCAAGCGGCCATAGCCGAAGCTCGAGCCGCGTTCGGTCAGCAGCACGTTCGGATTGCCCGAGTCGGTCACCTTCTTCGCCGCGTTCTGCATGTCCCAGGGCGCGAGGAACTGGCCCTTCTTCACGTTGACGGCCTTGCCGGTCTCCGCGGCCGCGACGAGCAAGTCCGTCTGCCGGCAGAGGAAGGCCGGGATCTGCAGCACGTCGACCACTTCCGCGGCGCGCGCGCATTGTTCGGGCAAGTGCACATCGGTCAGCACGGGCAAGTTGTGTTCGGTGCGCGCTTCGGCGAGCCACTCGAGCCCTTCCGCCATGCCCGGCCCGCGACCGGATCCGATGCTCGTGCGGTTCGCCTTGTCGAAGCTCGCCTTGAAGATCAGCGGCACGCCGCGTTCGCCGCAGACTTCGGCGAGGCGCGTCGCAATCTCGCGCGTCAGTTCGGGGCGTTCCAAGACGCACGGGCCGGCGACGACGAACAACTCACCACCGCCGAAGGGACGGCCGGCGATCTGGGCGATGCGGGGGACTGCGGAACTCATGCCGGAGAGTCTAGCAGTCGGCGCTTGAAGGCTCTCGGCCAACCGCGGTCAAGGCACGCACAAGCGCACGCGGCGGTCCGTCATGCGGATCTGCACCGGCGTGACGCCGCCCGGATCGCCGTCTAGCTGGTAGGGGGCGGGCGGATCGGACTCGACGCGGATCTCGGCCGCGCGCCGCATCGTGCAGCTGCCGCCCGGCAACCGGCCGAGGAAGGCGCGCAGCGCGTAGGCCGCGAGCGCCGGGATCGACGCCTTCTCGAACAGGTAGACCTCGAACAGCCCGTCGCCGAGTTTGCGTTCGGCGCCGAGCCGGAACAGCCCGCCGTAGTGGATCATGTTGCTGGCGAGTACGAAGCCGAAGCGGCCTTCGAGCGCTTCGCCGTCGAGCGTCACGACCAAGTTCCGACGTCGCGGCGTCTTGAACAGCGCGCTCACCGAGAAGACGTAGTTGCGGAACCGAATCGGGCCGTCGCGCGCGTCATCGACGGCCTTGACCATCTCCGCGTCGGGACCGACGCCGACGCACAGGAACGACAGCTCGCCGTTCACGTCGGCCACGTCCAGCGAAGTCGTGTTGCCGCTCGCGACCAGTTCCAGTAGTCCGGCGGCGTGGCGCGGCAGCTCGAGATCGCGCCCGAGCACGTTCGCCGTCCCGAACGGCAGCACCGCGACGCGCGGATCGGTTCCGCTGCGCCCCAGTCCTTCGAGCACCTCGCGCAGCGTTCCGTCGCCGCCGATCGAGACGACCAGCTCCGTGCGTTCGTCGACTTGCGTTGCCGCCTCGATCCCGTCGCCCGCCTTGGTCGTCAGCAGCAAGCTCGCCTCGAATCCGGCGGCTTCGAGTCCCGCGTGCACTTCACCCGCTGCGGGTTCGGCCTTGCCGCGACCGGCGATGGGGTTCGCGACGACGAGCGCGCGCGGTCGTTGGAGGACTTCGGACATGCGCGGAGAAGGTACCGAACCAGGTTTCAATCCTCACCCCCCCCGAGAGGCCGAAGGGGGGGGTGAGGATTGAAACCTGGTTCGGTACCATCGGCCTCGAATTCGTCCCAGGCCCTCCGCATCCCCATGTACAAGATCCTCATCGCCCTGCTCGTCCTTGTCTCGCTGGCCTTCGCGCAGGACGCGGAACAACCCGTGGTCGAAGCGCCGCAGGCCGCAGCGAAGCCCAACCCCGTCGTGATCATCAAGACGTCGAAGGGCGACATCGAAGTCGAGCTGTTCGAGCAGCAAGCGCCGAAGACGGTGAAGAACTTCCTCGACCTCGCGGAGGGCAAGCGAGAGTTTACGGACAGCAAGACCGGCGAGAAGGTCACGCGGCCGTTCTATGACGGACTCGTGTACCACCGGGTGATCAAGGACTTCATGATCCAGGGTGGCTGCCCGCTCGGCACCGGCACGGGTAGCCCCGGCTACAGCTTCGAGGACGAGATCAGCGACAAGTCGCTCGGGCTCGACGAGCTGAAAGTCATGCAGGAAGACGGCGGCCCGCACCCCTTCCTCGGCATCCAATCGCAACAGCAGTTCCAGACTGCGATCATCGATCCGCTGCTGCGGAAGATGGGCGTGACCTCCCAGGAACAGCTGGATGCGCGCATGGCTGAGCTGGAGAAGGCACTCGCCGAACTCACCGTCAGCGAGGCGTACGCAAACCAGGGCTACGTCTACAACGACGAGCTCGTCTCCACTCCACCGAACCGCGGTGTCATCGCGATGGCCAACAGCGGCCCGAACACCAACGGTTCGCAGTTCTTCATCAACCTGATCGATACGCCGTGGCTGACCGGCAAGCACACGGTCTTCGGCAAGGTCATCGAGGGCATGGACGTCGTCGACAAGATCGGCCTGGTCGAAGTCGATCCGCGTTCCTCCAAGCCTACGGAGGACGTAACGGTGATCTCAATCCGGCGCAAGCCGCTCGAATCAGCGGTTCCCTCGACCGAAGCTGAGGGCGACTCGGCGAAGTAGCAAGGCTGCTCCAGCGTGCAGTAGTCGACGCATGTCCAATGCCCCCGTGCTCGTGACCGGTGCCACCGGCTTCCTCGGCGCACACGTCATGCCGGCGCTGCGGGGGAAGGCGTCGGCGGTCGGCGTGGCGCGGCATCCGGAACGCGCGCCGCGCGAGCTGCAGGGCGCGGACTGGCGCGCAGCGGACTTCGAACAACGTGGAGTGGCGGCGGAGCTGGTGCGCGCGATCGCGCCGCGAGCCGTGATCCACTGTGCGGCGCTCGCCAGCGCGGCGGCCTGCGAATCCGATCCCGAACGTGCGCAGCGGTTGAACGTCGGCGTGACGCTCGAAGTTGTCTCGGCCGCGCACGAACTCGGCGCGCGCTGTGTGATCGTCTCGACCGATCAAGTCTTCGGCGCGGAAGCACCGCCGGCCGGTGGCTTCGACGAATCGAGTCCGACGCATCCCACCAGCGTCTACGGGGCTTCGAAGCGCGAAGCGGAAGAGCGCGCGTCAGCGCTGGACGGCGACTTGCTCATCGCGCGCCTGCCGCTGCTCTTCGGCGACTCGCTGGGGCGCGGACGCGGCGCGACGGACTCGCTGTTCGCCGCACTCGAACGCGGCGAGACACCGGCGCTGTTCAACGATGAGTGGCGCACGCCGCTGGACGTGGGTGACGCCTCAGCGGCGCTCGGCGAGCTCGCGCTGATGGACGATCCGCCCCGCGGCATCCTGCACATCGCGGGGCCCGACCGGCTCACGCGGCTCGAGCTGGGTCTGATCGCGTTGGAGGCTCGCGGAGTCGAGCGCGCCGAAGCGCTCCGTCGGGTCCGCAGCGTGCCCCGCTCGGCGCTCGATCCGGTGCCCGCGCGCGCTGCGGACTGCTCGCTCGACGCGACCCGCGCGAGGGCTCTCTTGGCCGTTCGCTTGCGTTCTCCGCGCGAAGCGCTGCGCCCGGCTTGACGCCTCCCCGCGCCCGCGTTGAAGTGTTCGGCCACGCAAGCTCCGGCAGGGAGCCCGCGCCACCGCTAGAGCCGCCCATGGAACTCCCCACACGCTACACGCCCGCCGACCACGAACAGCCGCTCTACAAGGCTTGGGAAGCAGCTGGATGCTTCAGGCCCAAGCCCGATCCGACGGGAGCTGACCGGCGCTTCACGGTCATGATCCCGCCGCCCAATGTGACGGGCGCGCTGCACATGGGCCACGCGTTGAACGGAACGGTGCAAGACATCGTGATCCGTCACCGCCGCATGCAGGGTTACGAGACGCTGTGGGTTTCCGGCACGGACCACGCCGGCATCGCAACGCAAGCCGTGGTGGAGAAGAAGCTCTATCAAGAGGGCGGCCGGACGCGCAAGGAGATGGGGCGCGACGCCTTTCTCGAGAAGGTCTGGGAGTGGAAGGAAGAGTACGGCTCGCGGATCTTGGAACAGTTCCGGCGCTTGGGCTCGTCGTGCGATTGGAATCACACGCGGTTCACGATGGATGAACACATGTCGCGCGCCGTGCGCGAGTCCTTCGTGCGCCTGTGGAAGAAGGGGCTGGTCTACCGCGGCATGCGGCTCGTCAACTGGGACTGCAAGCTGCAGACCGCGATCAGCGACGACGAGATCGAGTACGCGACGCGCAAGGGCAAGCTCTGGTACATCAAGTATCCGCTCGAAGCGGCGCCCGGCGAGTTCTTGACCGTCGCGACGACGCGGCCCGAGACGATGCTCGGCGACACGGGCGTCGCCGTTCACCCGGAAGATCCGCGCTACGGCAAGCTCGTCGGTACGAACTGCATCCTGCCGTTCCAAGACCGCCCGATTCCGATCGTCGCGGACGAGTCCGTCGATCCGGAGTTCGGTACCGGCGCGGTCAAGATCACGCCGGGTCACGATCCGGCCGACTACGAACGCGGCGCACGTCACAACTTGCCGACGATCAGCATCCTCGAGAAGGACGGCAAGCTGAACGAGTTCGGCGCGCCCTTCGCGGGTCAGACGCGCGACGATGCGCGCAAGAGCGTCGTCGAAGGACTCGAAGCGCTCGGCTTGCTCGAGAAGATCGAAGACATCACGCACAACGTGTCGCTGTCCGATCGCTCGAAGACGCCGGTCGAACCGATCATCAGCGAACAGTGGTTCGTCAAGATGCAGCCGCTCGCGGAACCGGCGATCGCGGCGGTCGAGTCGGGACGCTTGAAGTTCCGTCCGGAACGCTGGACGAAGGTCTATCTCAACTGGCTCGAGAACGTCCACGACTGGTGCATCTCGCGCCAGCTCTGGTGGGGGCATCGCATCCCGGTCTGGTACGACGAAGACGGCACTCCCGCCGCTTCGATCACGGACCTCGAGATCGGTGCACCGCACCCCGAGACCGGCAAACCGATCACGCACCAGGACGAAGACGTGCTCGACACCTGGGCATCGTCGTGGCTGTGGCCCTTCGCGACGATCGGTTGGCCGGACAAAACGGCCGACCTCGCGCGCTTCTACCCGACACAGTTCTTGTCGACTGCATCCGAGATCATCTACCTGTGGGTCGCCCGCATGGTGATGGCCGGCTACGAGTTCATGGACGACCTGCCGGAAGACCAGCGTTGTCCGTTCGAGACGGTCAACATCCACGCGACTGTGCTCGATGCCAAGGGCAAGCGCATGTCGAAGTCGGCCGGAAACGGCATCGACCCGATCGACATGATCGAGCAGTACGGCGCGGATGCCGTGCGCTACTCGCTGATCCTGCTGACCAAGGAAGGCCAGGACACGAAGCTCGCGCCGGACAAGTTCGAGCAAGGTTGGCGCTTCGGCAACAAGGTCTGGAACGCGGCGCGCTTCGTGTTGATGAACCTCGGAGACGAGCAGACGGCGGGGGATTCGATCGACGCAGCGCGCCTCGAGGATCGCTGGATCCTCTCGCGACTCGCGGAGACGATCGAGTCGGTGACGGCTGATCTCGAGGCCTATTCGTTCAATGACGCCGCGATGACGCTCTACCGCTTCGTCTGGAACGACTTCTGTGACTGGTACCTCGAGCTGGCGAAGCCGCGCTTCACCAGCGAAGACGATCCGACCGGTCCGGCCGCGCGACGCATCCTGGCGCGCGCGCTCGGCGACGTGTTGGCGCTCTTGCATCCCTTCACGCCGTACATGACGGAAGTGCTGCACAAGGCGCTGCGCGAGACGCTCGGCGATACCGAAGCCGGCTACCTGATGGAGTCCGCCTGGCCGACGGCTGAAGGCCTCGTGCAGGACGAGCTGGCGATGACCGAGATGACGCTGATCCAGGACACGGTCCAAGCGATCCGCCAGATGCGCGTGCTGACCGGCGTGAGCGAACGCCAGCCGCTGGCCGCGCTGCTCGTCGCGCCGCGTGAACACGAACGCACTGCGCTGCTCGAGCACGCGGCGTCGGTGCGCGCGCTCGCGCTGCTCGAAGGCTACGAGGTCGCCGAATCCGGTGAACGCCCCGAGAACTCCGCGGCGGCCGTCGCCGGCGGCGTGCAGATCTTCATGCAGCTGGGCGAGGACGTCGACTTCGACGCGCTCAAGTCGCAGCTCGGACGACGCGCCGAGAAGCTCGAGAAGGGCATCGCGCAGTGCGTCGCGAAGCTCGGCAATGAGCGCTTCGTGCAGAACGCCGCCCCCGAGGTCGTCGAGGCCGAACGCCAGCGCCAGGGCGAGCTCGGGCTGGAGCTAAAGATGCTGCGGGAGAACCTCGCGGGCTTCTGATACCGAACCGCGCGGCTCGGTCTAGGGCGAATGCGGTCCTTGCGATGACGATCTACCCCGTGCGGCGTATGGGTTGATCGAGAACAGAAGGGGATCCTATCGCTTGGGGAAGGGCCCCGGCCCTCGGGGCCTGTGCTCTCCATTGCCCGCCAACCGCTCACGGAGGTTCATATGTCGCAGCTCACCACCTTGTTCGCCTCTTCACTCGTCGGCCTCGGGCTGCTCGCCGGTGCCCCGGCCGCGCCCCAGGGCGGCTTGCCGGAAGCGGCGGACGCCCTCTGCCGTGAAGTCTGGAAGTCGAACGGTTGGGATGCTTCCGCGGTGGTCATCGCGATCGGCGACGAGACGATCTTCTCGGCCGCGCGCGGCACCACGGCGCCGCGCGGCAAGGACAAGGCGACGGCCACGTCTTCGCTCGCCGCCGCACCAGTGGCGCATCCCTTCCTGTCGGCGCTCGTGTTGCAGAGCTGCGCGCGCGGCGATCTCACGCTCGACGACGAGCTTGGCAAGTTGCTGCCCGACTTGGTCGGCGAGGACAGTCACGTGCGGGTGCGGCACCTGATGAGCCACACCTCGGGATTCGTCGATTGCGACACGGACGACCCGCTCGAAGGCGCGCCCGAGGGGACGATTTGGAAGCGGCTCGAAGGCGTCGTGAAGGAACCGCTGGTGACTTCGCCCGGCGAGTGCGTGGCTCCGACCACGACGAACACCCTGCTGCTGGCCGCGATCCTCGAACACGTCGACAAGCGACCGATCGAGTCGATCATGAAGACGCGACTATTCGATGCACTCGAGATGAGCGCCAGTCGCTGCCTGTCGGACGACGACAGCGGTGAAGTGCGCGATGCTTCGACCGACGAGCTCGAAGGCCGCTCGGCGGGCTTTGATCCGCGCTGGATCGAGACTTCCGCCGAGGACCTGGTGCGCTTCCAGCGCGCGCTTGTCGACTACGAGTTGTTCGGTGAGGCCGAGTACCTCGAGATGACCAGCCCGACGCACTTGAACGACGGCACGCACTCCGCCGTCGGCATGGGGTTCCGTCAGATCAGCGTGGGGGGCGTCAAAGGGGTGCGCGCCGGTGGGGCCGAAGGCGAACTCGCCGCGCTGCTCGCGTACTTCCCCGCACACGACATGACGATCTCCGTGCTCGGTCGCGGCGAGGATCTCGATGCGGAACACCTCATCGGCAATCTTGCGATGCTCGTCATCGCGCCGCCTGAAGCGCCGCTCACCGACCTGCTGCTGAAGCCCGAGGCAATGAAGCCGTATCTCGGCACGTATCAGATCGGTTGCACATCGCTGATCATCCGTGCCGGTGACGACGGTCGCCTGCTGTTCGACGACGCTGTCATGGGCGTCATGACGCTGCTCAACCAGGGCGATCATCGCTTCGTCGTGCGGGATGAGCCGGGATTGAAGCTGAGGTTCGAGCTGGTGGGGGACAGCGCGGTGTCCTTCGTGCTGGACGACCACGGCGTCGAAGCCGTGGCGACGCGCTTCGAGTAGCGACTGAGCCGCACGACCGGCTGTGCGGAGAGCATGACCGGTCGTGCGGCTTAGCAGTGCGATGCCGTGATATTCCGAGACCCGAGTGCCGCCTCCGTGGATTGCCTTTCCGGGGTGCACTCCGCGGTGGAACTCGCCTTTCCACCTCCGCGTGGACCCGCTCTGCATCGACCTTCGAACCGATTGGAAACGCGGAGAGCTCCCTGCTGCGATCGACCGCCGCCTCGCTGCTCGCGTCCTCGGTGTTCGCCGCGCCTTCCGACCGGGTCGTCGATGACGATGGAGGCCCGGGCGTCGACTTGACAAGGCTCAGCGGCGGCGTGCCGGCAGCGACGCGGGGCGATCGGGTCTTCGTCCATCCCGGCAGCTCTCCGCACCTCGTGACCAGCTCGAGGGACCTCTCGATCTTGGTGGTCGGTACGGAATCTTGATCGGAGGACTCTTGCGCCGGCAGAACCCGCCCGCGAACCAGGCACTGCGCGTGACCGGAGTGCAGCTGTCGAAGCTGGGCTCCCGTCACTGCAGCTCGGCGCGACGGGCTCGAGGCTCGGTTGCTCGACGGGCGGACGAGGGATCATCAACTCCGGCCGCACGCTCAGGATCTCGGGAGTCGTGGCCGAGGGTGGTTCGGGGAATTCCGGGACGAACGAAGGCGGTCCGGATTCCGGCAGCTTCTATCACCCGTCTCCCGCAGACATCTTTCTGGAATTCGACGGGATCAGCAGGGTGGGCCGGACGCTGAGCTTCACGCTGCACGGCGAACTCGGAGCGCAAGCGGTGCTGATGGCTGGGCGCGCGCCGAGCTTCGGCAGCCGGCCGCGGTCCGGAGAGACGCTTCTGACGACGCCCGTCCGTCACTTCCAGTTGGGCAACCGGGACGCTTCGGGGCAGCTGACGCACACCATCGTCTTAGCTGTGTATCGGCAGCCCGGCCAGCGGTTCGCGTTCCGACGATCGCGTACCGGCTACATCCGCCACTCGCCGTCGAGCACGCCGTCCTTGAAGCGCAGCGGCAGGTGGGCCCGGAGGCCCTTTCGCGAGTTGTGGCCCGGGATGAACAGGCGCACTTCGAGCCACTCCTGCGGGATGATCGTCGGGTCGTCCGTGGGGTCCTCGGCGGGGATCACGAGGTCCTTCATGACCTTGCCGAGCGAGCTCTTCGACGGGTTGCCCCACTCGACGACTTCGGTCGGCATCGCGGCGACCGGGGTGCCGGTCATGTCGGTGAAGACGAAGTTGTCGACATTCGGATCGAGACCGATGAGGTCTTGCAGCAGCTCGGGCTCCGACGAGTCATCGACTTCCTCCTGGCCTTCCGCCGGCTCCTCTTCGTCCTCGGCCTTCGCCGCGCGCTTCGGCTTGGTCTTGCCCTTGCCGCGGAACGACAGCAGGTAGGTGCCGGGCGGCAGCGCCGGTTCGGCGAGCTCTTGGTTCGTGCTGAGGAAACCGATCGGCGCCAGCATCTCGGTGCGCGAGTACTTGCCGACGTCGGCAGCCGAGTTGCCGATGACGAACTCGACCGGCGTGACGATCACGTACTCGTAGCCGCTGATCAGGCCGTAGCCGGGAACCGTCGCCTTGCCTTGCTTGGTCAGCCAGCGGTCCATCGCGACCGTCTCGGTCGGCATGAACTGAAAGGTGCCGACCTTGTCGTCCGGCGAGACGGGGCGCACCGAGTTCGGGATCTCGTCGAGCAGCGTGCGCGACATGTCCAAGCCGGGCTCCGGCGTCGCGCCGCAGCGGAAACCGAGACTGTTGGTGATCTGTTCGCGGTCGAAGCCGGCGCGCGTCGTGCAGCGCGCAACGAAACGTGAGTTCTGGATCGAGCCGCCGACGAGCACGCGGAAGTCGGGGTTCCAGTTCGGCGGGTTGTCGAGCGTGTCCTTGTTCTTGCCCTTACCGACCTGCATCGGCTTGTACTTGAAACCCGGATACTGCTCGAATCTCGAGGAGGTCCACTCCCAGACGTTGCCGGCGAGGTCGTAGACGCCTTGCTTGCTCTTGCCTTCCGGGAAGGAGCCGACGGGGAAGACATCCTTGATGCGCTTCAGCTCATTCGTCGCGGCGTACTTCTCGTCTTCCCACTTCTCGCCCCAGGGGTACGTCTGCGTGCTGTCGCCGCGCACGGCGCGTTGGTACTCGAACTCGGAGATCAAGCGCAGGCCGGCCCAGCGCGCGTAGTTCTTCGCGTCTTGATAGTCGATGTGCGTGACGGGGCGCGCACGCAGGTCGTCCTTCAAGGTCCACTCGACCTTGTCCCAGTTGACGCGCCACCACTCCTTGGGCTCGAACTTCTTGTCCGGCGGCACTTCTTCGCCGGCTTCGCGCGCGTCGCGCTTCGCCTTGCCTTGCTCGCGCAGGAAAGTGTCCCGTGCTTCGTTCTCCTGATCCTCGGCCCAGTGGCGCGGGGCGCGCGAACCGGTGTCCTTGACGAAGGCCTCGAACTGTTCGTTCGTGACTTCGTTGACCATCAAGAAGAAGTCCTCGACCGTGACGGTGTGCTCCGGCGTTTCTGCGATGAAGGACGAGTAGTTGCCGTGGAGCGTGGGGTGTTCTTCCAGCAGCTTCTTGAGGTCCTTGTAGTCGGTACCGATCTTCGTCCGACCGCCTTTGATCAAGACCATGCCGGGCGGCGGATCCATCGCGGCGCCGGTGCCGGTCGAGGAGGGAAGGGCGGCGGTGAGGGAGCTGAACGCGATGGTCAGCACGAGAGCAGGGTTGAGCACAGAGACCTCCTCGGGGAAGGATCGGGTCGGCACGGAATCGTCGCGGTGGCGGGACGAGCCGGCGAGGGGGGCCGGCGAGGGCAGCCGACATGCAGGACGGCGGCCCTACCCGTCGGGGGGGAAGATGTTACGGCCCCGCCGGGGCATCGCAAGGGTCGCTGCGCCTGCTGCGACCCACGCGGATCGAGTCGATCAGGCTTCGGAGCCCGCAGACCCCAGTCCGGCGGCTTCCAGGTCCTTCTGAGGCTGCGCCATCCACTCTTCGCCATTCACTTCGAGCATGCCGACAAAGGCATCGAGCACGTCCGGATCGAAGGCGCGGCCCCGCTGGGCCTTGAAGAAGTCGACCGTCTTGTCGAGCGCCCAAACGTCCTTGTAGGAACGCTTGGTCGACAGGCTGTCGAAGACTTCGACGACGCCGAGGATGCGACCGGGCAGGCTGATGTCGGTGCCCTTGCGGCGGTGCGGGTAGCCGGTGCCGTCCCACTTCTCGTGGTGCTCGGCGACGTAGTGGCAGACCAGGGCGAGATGCGGGTGCGAGCCGAGCTTCTGCGCACCGAGCGCGGGGTGCTTCTGGACCTCGCGGTACTCGTCGGCGGTCAGCGGACCCTTCTTCGTCAAGAAGGTCAGGTCGTCGAGATAGATCTTGCCGTAGTCGTGCGCGATCGCGCCGAGTTCCAGGCGCTCGAGCGTCGCGCGCTCGAGGTTGAAGTGTTGACCGAGGATGCGGCAGTACTTGCGCGTGCGTTCGCCGTGGCCGGCGGTGTACGGATCGACGCGTTCGATGGTGTTCGCGACCATCTGCGAGATGATGTCGACGAGCTCGACGAACTCGAGCTGGTCGCCGGCGACGCGCATGCGAGCTTCGCGCAGCGCGCGGTGCACCATCGCGCCGAGCACGATCGGGTCGACCGGCTTCTGCAGGTAGTCGATCGCGCCGCCTTTGATTGCCGAGACGGCGTCGTCGATCTGCGGGTAGCCGGTCATCAGCACCACGACGGCGGTGGGTTGCAGATCGCGGGCCGCGGCGAGCACCTTTGCGCCGTCCGCGAAGCCGTCGAACACGACGTCGGTCACGATCGCATCGAACTGCACGGTCTCGAGCAGCCGGATCGCGTCCTGCGGTGTGTGCGAGAGCGTCGGTCGGAATCCCTGGAGCTCGAGGGTCGCGCCCAGGAGTTCGAGAGTGCGTTCGTCGTCGTCGACGAGCAGTACGCTGGCTTTGGCTTCGGTCATCGGGAGTTTCGCGGTCCGGGGATCCTGGGGGCCGTGCAGTCCGTCGAAGGAGTGCCTCGGACGCCGCCGTGGCGCCGCACGACATTTTCGAAGGGCTGCTCGCCCTTGTACCAATCCCTCCAGCGCCATCCAAGTCGCCGCAGCCGGCGCTTTTCGGCCCTCCGATCCCGCGTCGCGTCGCTCGAGCGTTAGATTCTTGCGCATGTCGAGCACGCAGAAGAGCGAGTCGTGGGAAGTCCCCGCTGAACATGCCGGAGAACGGCTCGATCGAGTCCTCGTCGAACGCTACCCCGAGGAGTCCCGAGCGCGCCTGCAGGCGTGGGTCAAGGCCGAGTCGGTGCTGATCGACGGCGCACCCGCCGCCAAGGCCGGCGTGCGGCTCGAGGTCGGGCAGCGCATCGAGGTGATCGCGCCGCCGGCGCGCGCGGTGGTCTCCGCAGAACATGCCGCTGAGCAGCTCCGCGTGATTCACGAAGACGACGCGATCGTGGTGATCGAGAAGCCCGCCGGGCTGTTGATGCACTCCGCGCCCTCCACGCAAGAAGAGGTCAGCCTCGCCGAACTCGCGGATGCGGTCTACCCCGGCTTGCCGAGCCTGCAGGGCGAAGACCGGCCGGGCATCGTGCACCGCTTGGACCGGGACACGAGCGGCTTGGTCGTGATCGCGCGCACCGAAGCGGCGATGCGTCATCTGATGCATCAGTTCGCCGAGCGCGAAGTGAGCAAGACGTATCTCGCGATCGTGCACGGCGACCCGCGCTTCGACTCCGACTGGATCGAGTCGCCGATCGGTCGCTCGCTGCGTCAACCCGATCGCCAGTCGGTCTTGCCCGAGGGCGAGGGGCGGCCGGCCGAGACCTTCTACGAGGTGCTCGAGCGCTACAACTTGTTCGCCTACCTCCGCTGTCAGCCGAAGACGGGACGCACGCACCAGATTCGCGTGCACTTGATGTCGGTCGACCTGCCGATCGTCGGCGACACCGTCTACCGCAAGCGCGGTGCGCTCGAGCGCCCGTTGCCGAAGGAGGCGCCGAATCCCGGACGTCAAGCGTTGCACGCTGCGGAGCTGTCGTTCGTGCATCCGACGACCGGCGAAGAGGTCACCTTCCGCTCGGATCTCCCGCCTGAGCTGGAAGCGCTGCGAGTCTGGCTCGAAGCGGACGCGGCTGAAACGGAGGAGTGAACTCGATGGGCAACGGCGCATCCGGTTCGGGCGTGCGGGTCGGCACGCGACCCGATCTCACTCCGCTGCGACGACGCTCGAGCTTCTTCTGGAAGCTCGCAGCCGCATTTGCCGGCGTCGTGTTGATCGCGGCGTCGAGCATCGGCTGGCTGCTCAACCAGCGCATGGAAGCGACTATGTACGAGGAGCTCCAGCGCGGCTTGGAGCGCTCGACGGTCATGATGTCCGATCGACTGCTGGGCAAGGGAGAACCGATCGATGACGCGAGTGCGGCGTTGCTCGCCGAAGCCAGCGGCATGCGCTTGACCTGGATCGGCGTCGACGGCGGCGTGATCGCCGACTCGCACTCCGACTCCACTGACATGGATTCGCACCTCGGTCGCGAAGAGGTGCTGCAAGCGCAGACTCAGGAGTACGGCGTCGTCACGCGCTACAGCGCGACGGTGCGTGAAGAGCTGCTCTACGTCGCGCGCGCCGTGCGCGATGACAACGGCGAGATTGTGGGGTTCGCCCGCGCGTCGGTTCCGCGCTCGGAAGTCTTGTCGGACCTGCAGGAACTGCGGCGCCTGACCGTGCTCGGCGCGGCGCTCGGAACGGCGCTCGCCTGGCTCGTGGGCTTGTTCGTCGCGCAGCGCATCAGTCGACCGATCCGCGAAGTGCTCGACGTCGCGGAAGCGCTGGTGACGGGGGACTACTCGGCGCGCGTCCAAGAGTTCAGCCGCGATGAGATCGGCATGCTGGGCGCTGCGTTGCACCGCCTGAGCTCAGAGATCACGCGTCGCTTGGCCGAAGCTTCACTGTCCGAAGCACGCCTGCGCGCGATGTTGGCCGGCATGGTGGAAGGCGTCGTGGCTGTCGACGAATCCGATCGCGTGCTGTTCTGCAACGCGGCGGGCCGCAAGCTGCTCGCGCCGGCGGGCGGCGACATCGAAGGCCAGCACATCTGGGAGAGCGTGCGCATCGCCGGGCTCGGCGAGCTGCTCGAAGGCGCGCGCGACGAACGCGGCCTGGTGCAGTCGGAACTGACCGTGATGCGCGACAACCAGCTGCTGACGTTCAGCGCTCAAGCCAGTCCATTCATGGGCGGCGGTGCTTCGGGCGTCGTCGTCGTGTTGCACGACATCACGGCGCTGCGTCGGCTCGAGAGCGTCCGCCGCGACTTCGTCGCCAACGTCAGTCACGAGCTGAAGACGCCGTTGACCTCGATCCAAGCCTACGTCGAGACGCTGCTCGAGGGCGCGCTGCACGACGAGGACAACAACGAGCGCTTCTTGCACAAGATCGATCACCACGTGAAGCGCTTGACGGCGCTCGTGTCGGACTTGCTGAGCCTCGCGCGCATCGAGTCGCAGGCCGAAGGCATCGAGACCGAATCCGTCGCGCTGGCGGGTGTGCTCGCCGAGGCCGGACGACTCGTCGAGAGTTCCCTCGCCGCGAACGGCGTGAACCTGGATCAGCCGGCCGCCGAGACGCAAGTCGTGGCGCGCGGCGATCGACAAGCCTTGGTCCAAGTGGCGTTCAACCTCGTCGAGAACGCGGTCAAGTACAGCGGCGCAGGCGGACGCGTGACCCTCTCGCTGGGAAGCGAAGGCGATCGAGTCTGCTTCCGCGTCGCCGACACGGGCGTGGGCATCCCGAAGGCCGACCGGCAACGCATCTTCGAGCGCTTCTACCGCGTCGACAAAGCGCGTTCCCGCGACGTCGGCGGCACCGGCCTGGGCCTCGCCATCGTCAAGCACCTGGTCCACGCCCACGGCGGCCGCATCGACGTCGAGAGCCGAGAGGGCGAAGGCAGCATCTTCACGGTCTGGTTGCCGGCGGGGGATTGAACCCCGTTGACCCTCCAGCGTTGTCGATGGCGTCGCAACTCGGCGGCGTTCGTCTGACTGAGGAGAGCTTGATGGCGCGGAAGAGAGGATTGGGGGAGCTGCCGGAAGCGCGTCCTTCCCCGATGCTTGGCGCTGCGCTACTCCTGCTCGCTTGTGTTCCTGCCGGCGTGCACGCCGAGCCGTCTCGGCATTCCGATCCACCAGAGTCCCACGTCAAGGAGCTCGTCGAGTCGAACAACCGGCTCGCCTGGAAGCTGCACTTGGGCTCCAAGCCGGCTCGTACTCAGCTGATAGCGTCTCTTCCGATCCTGCTCGAGCTGCAAGCACTGACGAGCGGGGCAACCGGCGAGACGCTGCGCGAGCTAAGAGCAGCCGTGGGCATTCCCGAGGCAGTGGACGAGTACGACTACCTCTCCTTGATCAGCCGAGTCTCGTCGAAGGCCGACTACGCGGGGCTTCCCGATGGCTCGGAGGGGGCGCGGGTGAGGCAGCAAGTCTGTAGCTCGTCACTAGACGCCGCGCTGTGGATCGACGATCGAGTGACCTTGCGACAGCGGTTCATCAACGAAGTTCATCGACGGACGAATCTCGAGGTGGAACGAGTCGACTTCCATGATCGAGCTCAAGTGCAACGACGCGTCAAGATGTGGGCTCAGAGAACCCTGAAGCTCGACGTCGGTGACGTAGAGTTGCCTGAACTAAGTGGACGTGTCTCCGGCATCCTGAGTCTCTGTTCGCACCAGCTGCAGGCGGGCTGGCATGTCCCGTTCGACGCACAAGACACGATACCCGCAGCTTTTCACACCGGATCCGGTCGACCTCGATCTGTGCAGATGATGAGCGGCCGGCGGCGAGTGCGGTACGTCGAAGACGAGCTCGCGCAGGTCGTCGCCCTGCAGGCGAGCGGCGGAATGGACACCTTCTTGGTGTTGCCGCGCGCAGAAGTCCGACTCGATGAGCTGGAGACGCGACTGTCGGACGGACTCTTCGATCGCTATCGATCAGACCTGAAGTCCACGCCGGGTTTGGTGAGCATTCCGCGCATGATCTTTCACGGGATTGCAGATCTCCGAGAACCCGTACGGTCGTTAGGAGTGGCTCGGGTGTTCGATGCCGCGCAGTCGCAACTCGGCGGAAGCGTGGGCGGCGACCCCATGACCTTGGTCGGCATTCGGCAGGCTAGTCACTATGCAATCGACGAGATGGGGATCTCGGCTGCAGCATTGCGGGTCGGCAGTCCAGGCGACGTCGAGGGCCTTGTACCTCAATTCGAATTCACCGCCAACCGACCCTTCTTGATCGTGATCCGGCACAGCGCGACGGGGGCGGTGTTGTTCGTCGGTCGGTACGCCGGGCCGGTCACCGACACTCGCTAGTCTCGACGTACCGAGGGGCTCGGTGGCTCGCCCGGGTACGGTGTCAGGACCGTTTCCTCACAGTGCGCTGGACGGTTCGGCGCAGTGGACGCAACGGGCGCACAGTGCGGAAACGGTCCGGACACCGCGCGCTCAACGATCGACGGCGGGCTCAGCGGACGCAGCGCGCGCGCCGCGTCCGCGGTGCACGATCGCGTACATCGCCGGGATCAGGACGAGCGAGATCAGCGTCGAGCCGATCAAGCCGCCGACCACCGTGCGCGCGAGCGGAGCTTGGGCGTCGGCGCCCTCGCCGATGCCGGCGGCGAGGGGGATCAAGGCGAGCACGGTCGTCGAGGTGGTCATCAAGATCGGGCGCAAGCGGCGTCGGCCGGCTTCGGCGACGGCCTCGGTGATGTCCAGGCCTTCGCGCGTCAAGCGGCTCGCTTGATCGACCACGAGGATCGCGTTGTTGACCACGATGCCGCCCAACATGATGCAGCCGATGTAGGTCTGCACGTTGAAGGTCGTGCCGGTCAGGAAGAGCGTCAGCAAGACGCCCACGCCGGCCAGCGGCACCGAGAACATGACGATCAACGGGTCGCGCAGAGACTCGTACTGGCACGCGAGCACCATGTAGACGAGCGCGAGCGCGAGCAGCAGGGAGATGACCAAATCGCGGAACGCGTCCGCTTGCTCCTCGATCGATCCGGCGACCATGATCTCGTAGCCGGTCGGACGGGGGATGCGGTTCAGCGCGACTTGCACGTCTTTGGCGATGGAACCGAGGTCGCGACCCGTGACGCCCGCCTTGACCTTGACCAGGCGCTGCTGATTGCGGCGCTCGATCAACTGCGGGCCGCGGCCGGGTTCGGAGTGGACCAGGTTGCGCAAGGCGACCGAGTCGCCGCTCGGTGTGCTGAGCGTGAGGTCGAGGACTTCGTCGGGAGAGCGCTTCTCCGCGTCGGCGAGCTGCACGAGGATGCGGTAGGAGTCTCCGGCGGCGCGGAACTCGCCGGCGCGCGATCCGGCGAAGGCGGTCTGGAGGGCGTCCGTCACGTCGCGCACCGTGAGGCCGACGTCCGCGATCTTCTCGCGGTCGATGCGCAGCTCTCGTTGGGGGACGCCGACGATCTGGCTGACCTCGATGTCGACGACGCCGGGGACCTCACGCATCGCGGTCGCCGCGTGTTCCGCCAGCGCGCCGAGGACGTCCAGCTCGTAACCGCGTACTTCGACCTGCAGGCCTTCTCCGGAACCGAGCACGCGCTCGAGCAAGAACTGACCTTGCGGAGCGCGCGTGCGGATCGTCATGCCGGCCACTCGACCCTCCAGGCGAGCGCGCAGGTCGTCCGCGATCTCGACGTTGGAACGCTCGCGTTGGTTCGCGGCGGTCAAGGTCATGCTGATCTCACCGCGAGCGGAATCTCGCGGGTTGTAACCCGACGCTCCGACCGACACGACCGACGAGACGAGCTCGGGCACCTCGGGCAGGACGAGGGATTCCATCACGCGCGTCTGCCGGTCGACGATGTCGAGCCGCGTGCCGATCTCCATCTCGCCCGAGACGCGCACTTGCCCCTCGTCGCTGGGAGGGAAGAGCTCGGACCCGATCATCGGGATCAGCAGCGAGCTGGCTGCGACGAGCGCCGCGGCGCCCGCAACCGTCCACCAGGGCCGGCGCAACACGCTGACGAGCAGGGAGCGATAGCCATCGTCGAGCGAGTGCAGCACGCGCCCCGCCGCCGCGGAGAGCGATCCCGGGTCGGACCGACTCTCGCCTTGCAGCAAGCGTGAGGAGAGCATCGGCACGACGCTCAGCGCGACCATCAGCGAGCAGACGAGCGAGAAGACGATCACGTAGGCGAGTTCCTGGAACAACACGCCGGCGACGCCCCGCACGAAGACGAGCGGCAAGAAGATGACCAGCGTCGTGATCGTGCTGGCGATGATCGCCGTGGCGACTTCACCGGTGCCCTTGACGGCGGCATCGCGCGCGGAGTCGCCTTCTTCTTCGCGGCGTCGGAAGACGTTCTCGAGCACGACGACAGCGCTGTCGACCATCATGCCGACGCCGAGCGCGAGCCCGCCGAGCGTCATCAGGTTCAGCGTGAAGCCGCTGAAGTAGATCAGCGCGAAGGTGCCGATCGCCGAGATCGGGATGGCCAGCGAGATGATCAGCGTGCTGCGGAAGCTGCGCAGGAAGAACAGGAGCACCAGTACGGCGAGTCCGCCGCCGTAGAGCACCGACTGCGCGACGTTGGAGATCGAGCGCTCGATGAAGTTGCCCTGGTTCGACACCGGAACGATGTGAAGCTGCGGATAGGCCGCGTTGGCGACGTCGATCTGCTCGAGGATCGCGCGCGAGACTTCGACGGTGTTCGCGTCGGCTTGCTTGCGGATGGCGACGCGGATGCCCCGTTCGCCATTGACGCGCACCAGGCGCGTGAGCTTCTCGTAGGTGTCGCGCACCTCGGCCACTTGGCTCAGGGTGATCGGAGTGCCTTCGCGCTCGACGATCACCATGTCGCGGATCTGATCGAGGTTCACGAACTCGGCCGGGGCGCGGAGGGTGATCTCGAAGCGACCCTCTTCGAGCTTGCCGGCGGGGCGGTCGAGGTTGGAGTCGCGAACCGCGTCGAGCACGACGTCGAGCGGCAGGTCGAGCGCGTTGATGCGGTCGGGGTCGAGCTCGATGCGGACCTCGCGCGTGAAACCACCCCAGGCGTCGACTTGCGCGACGCCGGGCACGCGCCCGAAGCGGTAGCGGATCTGTTCTTCGACGAGGCGCGTCAGCTCGACGGGGTCGAGTTTGCTGGAGATGCCCAGGATCACGACCGGGAAGCTCGCGATGTCGAACTTGCGGATCTGCGGCCGGACGATCTCCTCCGGCATCTCTTCGAGCTCGCCTTCGATCCGCGAAGAGAGCTCGATCGACGACGCATCGAGGTCCGTGCCCCAGGAAAAGCGCACGCTCACCGAGCTGCTGCCTTCCGAAGACTCGGATGTGATCTCTTCGACGCCGGGAACGGTCGCGACCACTTCCTCGACGATCTGCGTGACGAGGCGCTCCACGACCTCGGGGCTCGCACCTTCGTACTCCGTGCGGACGGAGACGGTGGGGCGTTCGACGTTGGGGAGCAGGTCGATGCGCAGGCGGTCCAAGGACACGACGCCGAGGACCACCACCATCAGCGTGACCATGGTCGTGAAGACCGGTCGCGCGACGCTCGCTGCCGGGAGCTTCACTTTTTGCGCTCCGCGAGCGAATCGGTGTTGACCACCGCGTTGACGCGCGAGCCGTCTTCGCAGAGTTCCTGTCCGAGCGTCACGACCTGGCCCGTCAGTCCGTCCGCCGTCACGGAAGCCTCCTCGCCGTCGATGATGTTGACGACGACGGGCACCCAGCGGACGACATCCGATCCTTCAGCGAGGGAGAACACGCCGCGCTCGCCGTCGCGTTCGGTCAGGGCGAGCACGGGCACGATCGTGGCACCTTCGGTCGTGGCGAACTCCAAGGTCACGCGCACGAACATGCCCGGCTTCAGGCGCTCGTCGGCGTTCTCGACGGCGAGCTCGACGCGCGCTTGTCGAGTCGAGCTGCGGAAGACCGGTGCCACACGGCTGACGTGTGCGGTGAAGGTCTCGCCGGGGTAGGCGTCGGTAGTGAGGAGAGCGGGTTGGCCGACGCGTATGCGGGCGTAGTCGCGCTCGGGCACTTGCACGACGCAAGTAATCGGACTGAGCTCGACGATCGAGAGCAGCGGTGCGCCGGGAGAGACGGCTTCGCCTTCGTCGACGAAGCGCTGCGCGACGACGCGGCTGTCGTCCCCGGCGACCCAGTCAGCGGCGACTTTCGCGTAGCCCTGCCGAATCCTGGCCGATTCCAGCACGGCTTCAGCGCGCACCACGTTCGCGGCGGTGACTTCGACCCGCGCACGGCGTGCGACGGCTTCGGTCTTGGCGTCGTCGAGCTGCGACTCGGACGTCACACGTTCGTTGCGCAGGGTCTTCGCGCGCTCGAGCGCGCGTTCGGCGATCTCGAGGGCGCTCTCGGCTTCCGCGTGACTCGCGCGCGCGACGTCGAGGTCGGCTTCGACTTGATGCACGGCCTGCACGTATTCCGCGTCGTCCAAGTAGGCGATGATCTGACCGCGCGTGACTTCGTCGCCGAGGTCGACCTCGAGTCGCTCGAGGCGACCGGCGACCTTCGGGGCGAGCAGGAACTCGGCGGCCGCTTCCAGGGTACCGCTGAAGGTGCGGCGCAGCGTGATCGAACCCGTGCGCACGTCGACCACTTCCACCGGCGCGGGACCGGCGGTGATCGAGCGCGTGGTGTCCGAGCTCGCGTTCGCCTGCAGGCGCTGGTAGACGGCCCAAGAGAGCGCCGAGAGCAACGCGAGGACGAAGAGGATGAAGGCTAGGCGACGCACGGAATCTCGCTTCGTGGAAGGTCGAGGAAGTGGTGCAGAGAGGCTACCGAACGTCCGCAGACGACGGCGAGGGGAGAGGGAGCACCGAGGGCTCGAAGCGCGCCAGCCGCTCCGTCATCACGCGCACCGCTTCGGGGTTCGAGTCGATGAGCAGGAAGCGGCGGTCGTGCTTCGCGGCGGCCTCACCGGTCGTGCCGCTGCCGGCGAAGAAGTCGACGACCAAGTCGCCGGGACTCGAGTGCACCTTGATGATGCGTTCGAGGACGCCGAGCGGTTTCTGCGTCGCGTAGCCGGTCTTCTCCGCACCGTTCGGACTGACGATCGTGTGCCACCAGACGTCGGTGGGCGTCTTGCCGCGCGCCGCCTTCTCCTTGCCGACGAGACCGGGCGCCATGTAGGGGATGCGGTCCATCTCGTCGTAGTGGAAGGTGTAGTCGTCCGGATCCTTCGCGTACCACAGGATGTTGTCGTGCTTGGTCGGCCAGCGCTTCTTGCTGCGTGCGCCGTAGTCGTAGGCCCAGATCAGCTCGTTGATGAAGCTCGCGCGGCCGAAGACGTCGTCGAGCGCGACCTTGCAGTAGTGCACTTCGCGGTAGTCGATGTGCAGGAAGAAGCTGCCGGTCGGCGTGAGGATGCGGTGTGCTTCTTCGAGGCGTGGGCGCAGGAATGTATGGAAGTCGTCGAAGGCGTCGGCGTAGCCGGAGGTTCCGAGTGCGGCGGTGCGGTAGCGTTCGCCTTGGTAGCCGACGCGGTCGCCTTCCGGATCACGCACCGTGCTGAGCGTTCGTCGCTCCTGCCGCTTGCCTGTGTTGAAAGGCGGATCGATGTAGACCAGCTCAGCCGATGCGTCCGGGACTTCGCGCAGGGCATCGAGATTTTCGGCCAGGACGATTCGGTTCGGGTTCATTGCGGTTCTCGCGGCGGTTGGAGCTGGTGATGTGAAGGACGCGAAAGCGTCCCTGGGGCCTTGAAGGGCCTTGATCGCGGGGGCTTTCCGCTTCCTTCATCCGTGCTTCATACTAACGAGTGAGGGTTTCGTGGCCTCAACCTGGTTCCCCAGCCCTCTCGAGAACTGATGGACAAGATACTCGTCGTCGAGGACGAACCGGATATCCGGGAGATCCTCGAGTACAACCTCGCCCGCGAAGGCTTCCGTGTGATCACCAGCGGTGACGGCGCCCAAGGTGTCGATACCGCGCGCCGTGAAGCGCCCGCGCTGATCTTGCTGGACCTGATGCTGCCGGGCCTCGATGGGGTCGAGGCCTGTCGCTTGCTCAAGCAGGACCCGATCACGGCCGACATCCCGATCATCATGGTGACGGCGAAGAGCGAAGAGAGCGATGTGGTGCTCGGTCTCGGCGTCGGCGCCGATGACTACATCGCGAAGCCCTTCTCACCGAAGGAACTGATCGCGCGCGTGCGCGCGGTCTTGCGCCGCGCGCCTGCACGGCAGGAGTCGCTGAAAGGCGAACGCCTGGTCTTTCCTGGCCTGACCGTCGACCTCGCCCGTCACCAAGTCGTGGTCGAAGGGGAAGAACCCGAGTTCACGGCGACCGAGCTGCGCTTGCTGCACTTCCTGGCTTCGCACCCCGGTCGCGTCTTCTCGCGCGCGCACCTCGTCAGCCGCGTGATCGGCGAGAACGCGGTCGTCATCGAGCGCAACATCGATGTGCACATCCGATCGATCCGCAAGAAGCTCGGCGATCAGGCGGGTCGCGTCTCGACCGTGCGCCGCGTCGGGTACCGCTTCCTCGAGGAGCTGCCCGCGGCTTCCTGAGTCGTGAGGTACCGAGCCGGGGCCAGCGCCTCACGACTCGCGGCCACCCGCCGGCACAGGCCGGGCGGGTGGCCGCGAGCTGTGAGGAGCTGGCCCCGGCTCGGTACCTCACGGCTCAGGGGCCTGCTTCTCGGTGCCTTCATCTGACCTTCACGAAGCGGGGTTCAGATATCCGCGCTCACCTGAGGAAGATGCGGACGCAGCCTGCGCCCGACCGACGGTGGCGAAACCTCTGACACGAGACGGAAGAGTGAAGAACATCTTCAAGAGCGGAATCATCCTCGCGGCCCTCGGCTTGGTGCTCGGTAGCGCCGCCTTCGCGGCGCAGCAGGTCAAGCTCGACAAGCAGCTCCCGCACTACACGCCCGTTCAAGGCGTCACCGGAAACATCAAGAGTGTCGGCTCCGACACGATGAACAACATGATGGCGCTGTGGGCTGAAGGCTTCCGCAGCGTCTACCCGAACGTCCAGGTCGAGATCGAGGGCAAGGGTTCCTCGACCGCGCCGCCGGCGCTGATCGCCGGCTCGTCGAACTTCGGCCCGATGAGCCGAGCGATGAAGGACAAGGAGATCGACCTCTTCGAGAAGCAGTTCGGCTACAAGCCGACCGCCCTCCCGACCTCGATCGACATGCTCGCGGTCTACGTCCACAAGGACAACCCGATCGCCGGTCTCAGCCTGCAACAAGTCGACGCGATCTTCTCGAAGACGCGCAAGGGCGGCGCGGCGAAAGAGATCAGCACCTGGGGGGATCTCGGTCTGACGGGCGAGTGGGCCGGCAAGCCGATCAGTCTCTACGGACGCAACTCGGCTTCCGGCACCTACGGCTACTTCAAGAAGCACGCGCTCTTCCAGGGCGACTACAAGGACTCCGTGAAGGAGCAGCCGGGCAGCTCCGCCGTCGTTCAAGGCGTCGCGGCTGACAAGTACTCGATCGGCTACAGCGGCATCGGCTACAAGACGGCCGACGTCCGCGCCGTGGCCCTCTCGGTCACGACCGGCGAAGAGCTGGTTCCCGCCGAAGCGAACTACGCCTACACCGGCGAGTACCCGCTGGCGCGCTTCCTCTACGCGTACGTCAACTACGAGCCGGGCAGCGAGCTCGAGCCGCTGCGTCGCGAGTTCATCCGCTACATCTACAGCAAAGAGGGTCAGCAGGACGTCGTGAAGGACGGCTACTACCCGATCACGGCGACGATCGCGATGGAAGCGATGAAGTCCGTCGGCGAGGTCTTCGAGCCCGCCGAGGAAGTCGGCAAGCAGTAAGTCCGGCTCCCCGACTCACGCATTGAATCCATGGGGTGTCGGCCGCTCATCGGCTGACACCCCTGGTCCGCTCGCAAGCAGCTGTCGATGAACACGCAGAACACAGACCTGACGCAGAACGCAACGCCGCGTCGCCGCCGTGAGATGCGCAAGAGCGCGCGCGTGGCCGAGCGCGTCGCACGACTCGCGATCACGCTCGGAGGAGTCGGAACGATCCTGGCCGTGTGCCTGATCTTCGTCTTCCTCTTCTCGGTGGCGGTGCCCCTGTTCGGCAGCGCGGATCTGGATGTGGCCGCGGTGCACGCATCGGGCTCGCAAGCTGTTGCGCGCGAAGTGATCCACGGCGGCGTCGACGAGTACGGGCGGCTCCTGTGGATGCTGCAAGACGACGGACTGTTGAGCTTGACGTCCGTGGCCGATGGCGCCGCGGTCGATCAACTCGACCTCTCCGGCACAACGGGCGCTCCGACGGCGCACGCGATGGAACCGGGTACCGAGCGCATCGTGCTCGGCTTCGCCGACGGCACGGCTCGCATCGGCGAGATCGGTGTGAGCTCATCACTCGAGGCGGAAGACTCGATCCCTGTGGGGGCGCACGAGGCGCGAGGGGCGGGTGACTTCTGTGTCTTCGAGGGCGCGTTCTACGAGTGGCTTCCTACCGAGGGCTTGGTCCGCGTGAGCCGGCTGAACGCCGACCTCGGCGAACCGATCGAAGTCAACGCGGGCGTCGCGTTGCAGCTGGTCGATCGCAGTCAGCTCGCGGGCGGTGAAGAGCGACTCGTCGCGTACTCCGCCGACGGCAACCTCGGCGTCTACAGCTTGCGCGCGCGTCGCAACTTGTTGACGGGCGAGACGACGTACAAGGTACGCAACGCGCAGCTTCCCGACGTCGCAGCAGGCGTCGGCTCGCAACCCAGCCGCCTGTTGCTGTCCGGCAGCGGCGCGTCGGTATACCTCGCCTGGGAAGACGGTCGCGTGCGTCACTACGACGTGCGCGACATGGACGCGCCGCAGCTGCTCGAGACGGTCGAGTTGACGGCCGGTCGCGCCAAGCTGACGGCGATGAGCTTCCTGCTCGGAAGCACGACGCTGCTCGTCGGTGACGAACAAGGCACGCTCCGCGCGTGGTTCCCCGTGCGCAGCGAGACGAGCTTCGAGCTGGTGGAAGCGCACGAGATCGACTGCCTCGATGACCCGATCACGACGATCGCCTCGTCCGGTCGCTCGCGGATGGTGGTCGTGGGGGACGCCGGCGGTCGTGTCGCCGCAGTGCAGATCACGACCAACGAAGTGATCGCGATCTCCGATGCCGAGCAACCCGTGCAGGCCGCTGCGATCTCTCCGAAGGAAGACTTGCTGGTCGCCTTCGGTGCCGAAGGCAGCGCGGTTTGGTCGTTGGACGTCGGCTTCCCAGAGGCGACGACTTCCGCGCTCTTCGGCAAGGTCTGGTACGAGGGCTACCCGGACCCCGGCTTCACCTGGCAGTCGACCGGCGGAACGGACGCCTTCGAGCCGAAGCTGAGCTTGATGCCGCTGATCTACGGCACGCTGAAAGCGACGCTCTACTCGATGCTGTTCGGCGCGCCGATCGCGATCCTCGCGGCGATCTACTCGGCCGAGTTCCTCGCGGCGAAGACGCGCGCAGCGCTCAAGTCACTGATCGAGATCATGGCGGGCTTGCCCAGCGTCGTGCTCGGCTTCCTCGCCGCGCTGGTCTTCGCCCCCTTCGTGCAAGCCGAGCTCGCCGGCGTATTGCTCTGCTTCCTCTGCGTGCCCGCTTGCTTGTTGCTCGGCGCGCAGCTCTTGCGCTTCATGCCGCGCACGCTCGAGCTGCGGCTCGAGGGCACGCCGCGCCTCTTGATCGCCGCGCTGTCTCTGCCGCTGGGCATCCTGCTCGCGCGCGGACTCGCCGGTCCGGTCGAAGCGGGCTTCTTCGGTGGCGATCTGCTCGCGTGGCTCGATGGCCGCGTCGGCGGTTCTGCGCCGGGTTGGGCCGTGTTGTTCCTGCCGGTGCTCGGTGCACTCAGCGTGTTGTTCAACCGCCGCACGATCGAGCCGCGACTGCGCGAAGCGAGCCTCGAGTGGAGTCGGCAGCGCACCGCGCTCGCGGGACTCGGCGTGTTCGTCGGACTTGCGTTGCTCAGCTTGGTCGGATCTTGGCTGATGGGGTCGCTCGTCGCCTGGATGGGCGGCGATCTGCGCACCGCCGGCGGCTTCAGCCCGCTGGGCACTTATGTGCAGCGCAACTCTTTGGTCGTGGGCTTCGTGATGGGCTTCGCGATCATCCCGGTGATCTACACGCTCTCCGAAGACGCGCTCTCCAGCGTCCCGAACCACCTCCGGCTCGCGTCCTTCGCAACCGGTGCAACGCGCTGGCAGACGGCAGCGCGCGTCGTCGTTCCGACCGCGGCCAGCGGCATCTTCTCCGCGCTGATGGTCGGCCTCGGTCGCGCAGTCGGCGAGACGATGATCGTGCTGATGGCGACGGGCAACACGCCGGTGATGGAGATGAACCTCTTCAACGGCTTGCGCACGCTGTCGGCGAACATCGCTGTCGAGCTGCCTGAGGCGGTCAAGAACAGCACGCACTACCGCACGCTGTTCCTCGCCGCGCTGACCCTCTTCGCGATGACGTTCGTGGTCAACACCTTGGCCGAGTCGGTCCGTCAGCACTTCCGCAAGCGAGCGCATCAGCTGTGAGCCTCACGCTGGAGCAGAGCAGATCCGAACGACCCGTCGTCAGTCCTGCGGCGCCGCGCCGCAAGCGTCGTGCGTCGGCGCTCGACTCCGGCAACGCGATGGTCTGGACGACCGCGGGTTCGCTGTCGCTGTGCCTGGTCGCGATCGTCGGCTTGTTGCTGCTGTGCTTCTTCAAGGGCAGCACGACCTTCTGGCCGCAACCGATCGCGCACTTCGACCTGACCGACGGCACGAGCGTGATGGGGGAAATCACGCGCGACGAGGTCTACACGACCGAAGACGGCGTCGAGATGCGGCGGCGCTTGCTGCGCGTCGGCAACTATGAGTTCACCGGCGAACACTTCCGCTGGCTGGACGAGGACGAGATCCAGAGCGAGACCGATCCCGAGTGGGCTCTGGTGCTTGAGCGACGAGGGGCGCTGGAGCGCACGCAGGCCGGACCGTTCTACGGAACGCCGAAGGGGCTCGAGGTCGATGGCGAGCTCGTGGCGACCGAACCCGCCGCGATCTGGAAGCGCTTCAACGAGATTCACGGTGAGTCGGTCGATCGACAACTCGAGCGCCAGGAGCTCGAGAAGCACGAGGTCGGCGCCACCAACCGACTCAGCGAAGAGGCGCGCATTGCGCTGCGCGAGGTCGAGCTGGCGCATGGCGAGGATTCACCCGAGTGGGCGGCGCAGCAGCTCGAGTACGAGCGCGTCGTCGCCGATGCCACGCGACAGTACGAGCAGGTCCGCGCGCAGATCGATGATCTGAACGAAGCGAACTCGCGCGTCAGGCTGCTGATGGTCACCGCCGACGGCGCGGAACAGTCGACGCCGCTCGCCGACATCGTGCGCGCCGTTCCCGCGAACCAGCTGAGCTTCGCGCAGTCGGTGGGCGTCTACTTCTCGCGCTGGTGGGAGTTCCTGTCCGACGAGCCGCGCGAAGCGAACAGCGCCGGCGGCGTGTTCCCCGCGATCTTCGGCACGATCGCGATGACGTTGATCATGACGATCATGGTCGTGCCCTTCGGCGTGCTGGCTGCGCTCTACATGAAGGAGTACGCCAAGCAGGGCTTCTTGATCAGCGCGGTGCGCATCGCGGTGAACAACCTGGCCGGCGTGCCGAGCATCGTCTTCGGCGTCTTCGGACTCGGCTTCTTCTGCTACTTCCTCGGCGTCACCGTCGACGAGCTGTTCTTCCAAGCGAACGCGCCGAACCCGACCTTCGGCAAGGGCGGCATCTTGTGGGCGTCGCTCACCCTGGCGCTGCTCACGCTGCCGGTCGTGATCGTCGCGACCGAAGAAGCGCTCTCCGCCGTGCCGAACTCGATGCGCGAGGGTTCGTACGCCTGCGGTGCGACCAAGTGGCAGACGATCCGGCGCATTATCTTGCCGCGCGCGCTGCCCGGCATCATGACCGGCGTGATCCTCGCGATCTCGCGAGGTGCCGGCGAAGTGGCGCCGCTGATGCTCGTCGGCGCCGTCAAGCTCGCGCCCGAGCTGCCCGTCGACGGCGTCTTCCCGTACGTCCACGCGCAGCGCAGCTTCATGCACCTCGGCTTCCACATCTACGACCTGGGCTTCCAGAGTCAGAACTCGGAAGCCGCCAAGCCGATGGTCTTCACGACGACGCTGCTGTTGATCGCGATCATCGTCATGTTGAACGTCGTCGCGATCCGCGTGCGTTCGCGCTTGCGCGCACGATTCTCCACGAGCCACATCTGATTCCCGTTGGAATGACAGCATGTTGACCAAGAACTCGAAGATGGAAAAAGAGCTCACGCCCCCCTCCGACTCACCTGAGCTGCTCGCCGAGCGCGATGCCGGAACGGCCGGCACGACCGGCGGCACGGCGCCTGTCGGCGGTGTGTTCGAAGCGATCTCGCGCGGAGAATCCTTCGCCACGGAGACTCACGAGGAACTCGGGCAAGAGGACCCCGTCGTCGGCATCGAAAGCTTCGACCTCAGCTACGGCAGCACGCGAGCGCTCTTCGGCGTGAACATGTGCGTGCCGCGCGGCAAGGTCACGGCGCTGATCGGTCCTTCGGGCTGCGGAAAGTCGACCTTGTTGCGCTCGGTCAACCGCATGAACGACTTGATCGACGGTGTGCAAACCGACGGCAAGATGACGCTCAACGGTGACTCGATCTATGGCCGCAAGGTCGACGTGATCGAGCTGCGCAAGCGCATCGGAATGGTCTTCCAGAAGCCCAATCCGTTTCCGATGTCAATCTTTGAGAACGTGATCTACTCGCTGCGCATCGACGGCGTGCGCGACAAGCATTTGCTCGACGAGGTTTGCGAGCAGAGCTTGAAGGGCGCCGGCTTGTGGGACGAGGTCAAGGACCGGCTGAGCTCGAACGCGCTGCGCATGTCCGGCGGACAGCAACAGCGACTCTGCATCGCGCGTGCCATCGCAGCTGAGCCCGAGGTCTTGTTGCTCGACGAGCCGTGTTCCGCCTTGGACCCGATCGCGACCGGCAAGATCGAGGACCTCATCGATCAGCTGCGTGGTCACTACTCGATCTTGATGGTGACGCACAACATGCAGCAAGCGTCGCGGACCAGCGACTACACCGCTTTCATGTATCTCGGTCGCTTGGTCGAGTACGGCACGACGGGCGAGATCTTCATGCAACCGAGGCTGCGCGAGACGGAAGACTACGTCACCGGACGCTTCGGATGATCTGGTTGGTGTCCGGTAGACGCCTCATGGAAACCACACAATGACGATTCACTTGGAACGCGACCTGTTGCTGCTGAAACGCCGGTTGCTCGAAGCGAGCACGCTCGCGGAGCAGGCCATCCGGCGCGCCACCGCAGCCTTGGCCAACAAGGACACGGATCTCGCACGGTCCGTGATCGCGGGCGACGACGAGATCGACGCACGCGAGATCGAGGTCGAAGAAGAAGCGATCCGCGTTTTGGCGATTCACCAACCGGTCGCCACGGACCTGCGCTTCATCGCGGCGTGCCTCAAGATCAACAACGATCTGGAGCGTATCGGTGACTTGGCGGCGAAGGTCGCGAAGCGCGTGCTCGATCTGTACGCGACGCCCACGGACGATCCGCCGATCCCGAACAAGCTCATGGAGCTGTCTGAGCTCGTGATCAACCACTTGCGACGCGCGCTCGACGCCTTCGCTCGCGGTGACGTCGCCTTGGCTCGTGAGGTGCGCATGGACGACGATCCGATCGACGGGATCCACCGCGAGCTGTTCTTCCTGATGCGCGAGCAGATGAAGCAGAGCCCGAAGCTGGTCGAACCGGCGAGCTCGATCCTGTCGATCTCGTCCAGCCTCGAGCGCATCGCCGACCATGTCACGAACATCGCCGAGGATGTGATCTACATGGTGGGGGGCGAGATCGTCCGCCACCCCGGCAACCCTCCGCGCGGCGCGTCGTCCACCGGCGGCTGAGAGCGTGCAGCTCGAAACGCAGAGCGCCCGCCGGCAGCGTGCCGGCGGGCGCTCGTTTCGTCCGGTCCGGGCTAGTTCCAGTCGACTCGTAGGGCTTGCGTGAGGTTCGAGCCCGTCCCGCAGAGGCTGTTCACCGGATCGCGGTACCAAGCTTGGTAGAAGCTCGTCGTGCCGGGGCCGGAGATGTCGCCCCCGGTGACGATCGAACCGTCCGTCATGCCGCTGCCCGCAGCGTCGAGCATGACGACTTCGAGGCGCTCGGTCGGATGGCCCACGCACAAGATACCGTCCTTGAACGGGTAGGCGACGTGCGTGCCGCCTTGCAGCACTAGGCCGGCCTGTTGCGGAACACCGTTGTCGATCCGGATCCGCAGGTTGTCGGCCGCGAAGGAGTTCGAACCGGCTGCGCTCAGTACGGCTCCCTGGCCCATGCTGTTCAAGCAGCCCTCGCCGGCACCCGCTGCACTGAGGTTGGCACACGGGCAACCCGTGGGACCTTGTCCGGCGTCCGCCGAGCCGTCGCCGAAGCACAACGACGTGGCGAGCGGTGCCCCGGCACCGTCGATGGTCAGTGAGTACATCGTGCAGTCCGAGCTGCTCCACTGGCCGACTTCCACCTCGATCACGTAGTCGCCGGAAGCCAGCGTGTTCTGCCAGCTGAGCGTCTTCGTTCCGTTCGGACCGGAGCCGAAGGTCAGGTAGCTGCTGCCGTCGTCGCACGTACCACCGTTCATTGGCAGGGCTTCGTACAGGCGCAGGCGCACGTCCGTGTTGGTCGTGTCGTAGTCCATGGAGACCGTCAGCGTGTCCCCGAGGTCCACATTCAGCTTGTAGTAGTCCGGCGAGGTCTTCTTCACGAAGAGGTCCTCGTGCAGTCCCACGTTGATGAGCGCGGCGTTGGCGCAGTCAGCGTTGCCGGAGAAGACGTCATCGGGCGTCGTCAGGCACGGGTCGAATCCGACGTCGAGGATCAAGTCGTAGGAGGCGCACGCCGTTCCGCTCAGCGGTTGCAGTTCGATCGAGACGACGACACTGACCGGCGACGTGCCGGCGTTGGACCACAGCGCGTTCGCGCCGTCGCTGGTGCCGCCGTAGTCGAGCGTCGTGGTGCAGCCGGAGTCCTGGAGCAGCATCTTCACGTCTTGCCCGGCACTGCGGGCATAGCTGAGGGTGACTTCCAGCTGCTCGCTCGGCTGCAGCACGACTTCGTAGTCGTCGGGGGAGTCAGCGCGGCAGAGGAGGTCGGCGTAGACGCCGGGAGCGATCAGCGAAGGAGAGCTGCAGTCGTCGTTCGGCTCGAAAGCGTCGTCGACCGCGGTGACGCAGGGGTCGGGCGACGTCGTGACGATGAGCTCGTACGTGTTGCACTCGCTCGCGGACATGGTGAACACCTTGACCCAGTACTCGCGGTCCACGGGGGACGAGGAGCGCGTGGAGACGCTGAGCAGGCCGCCGTAGTAGTCGTAGTCGATCGCCGAATTGCAGTCTTGGTCCGTGTACAGTCCCATGCCGAGATCCCCGTTGAGGGAGCTCGGGCTGGCAACATCGACGAAGAGCACTTCGTCGGCAGGCACCACGATGCGGAAGCAGTCCCGCTGCGGTCCGCCGACGTAGAGGTCGTTGTAGGAACCGGGCGTGACCGTCGCAGCCGTCGTGCACGTCGCGATGTTGCCGAAGGCGTCTTCGACCGCGGCGATGCAGGGGTCGGGGCCGACCGAGAGGTCCAGCGCGTAGGTGTTGCAGCGCGCACCCGACTGGGTGGACACGTGCAGCGTCATGTCGACGGCGACGGCGGAAGTGTTCTCCCAGCTGACGTCGTTGCGACCGCCCGAGCTCGAGCTGCGGATCGCGTTCGCGCAGAGCGCGTCGTCGTAGAGCTTCAGGCTGAGCTCGCCATCGAAGGCGTTGTACTCGATCGTCGCGTGGAGTTGTTCGCCCGGCTGCAGCGTCACCTCGTAGAAGTCGGGGTCCGTGTCCGAGACGAACAGGTCGAGCCACGCGCCGCTGCCTGTGAGCGTCGCGGAGTTCGCGCAGTCGTCGTTGTCCTCGAAAGTCAGGTAGGTCGCCGCACCGGTGACGCAGCCATCGAGCCCGATCTGCACATCCAGATCGTAGGTCTGACAGATCACGTCTGCGCCTGTCTTGGGACCGACTTCGATGATCAGGTCCTGCGTCGCCGTCGTCGTGTTGATGTAGTGCACGCGCTCACCATCGCTCTCGCTCGTGCTCGACTCGAGAGCCGTCCCGCGATCGCCGCACGTCACGCTGAGCGCGTCGTAGAGATACAGATCGAGGTCGCCCGTGTCGTGCGACTGGAAGAACGCCGTCACTTCGAGCGCTTCTCCAGCCGGCAGGCTGACGCGGAAGAAGTCGAGGTCGGCACCACTCGGCAGGGTCGGGCCTTGACACGTCAGGCTCGCGACATATCCGGACGTGATGAAGGATGCGGTGGTGCAGTCGTCGTTGGGCTCGAACGCGTCAACGGCGGCGCACTGGGCTGCGGCGGGGACCGCGCAGAACAGGGCGGCGCTGAGGAAGCTGGTGGTGGAGGCGAAGAAGAGGCGCGTGCTCATTTCGAACTCGATTCGTTTCAAAGGAGGTCGGCGGTCGAGGTGACCCTCTAAGAGCTGCACCCGTGCGGTGCAGCGTGCTCATCGAGGCCCTCTCCACGCGAAGCGCCGTTCCGGCGGAGAACCCGCACGATACTGTCGGATTCCGGAGCGCGACGCTGGGCTAGATTGGGCGCAAAGGAAGCGGGCGTCCATGGGGTGATCGCCCCATGAACGCCCGCCTGTCCGTGCAGGGCTAGGTTCAGATCCAGTCGATACGCAGTCCTTGCGAGAAGTTCGAGCCGTTGCCGCAGGGGCTCAGAACCGGATCGCGGTACCAGGCCTGGTAGTAGGTCGTGGCGCCCGGTCCGGAGATGTTGCCCTCCGTGACGATCGAGCTGCTCGTCGTGCCGCTGCCGGCCGCGTCCAGCATGACCACCTCGACGCGCTCGGTCGGATTGCCCATGCAGAGGATGCCGTCTTTGAACGGGATGGCCGCGTGAGCGCCGCCCTGCACGAGCAAGCTGGGTTGGTTGGGGCGCGCTTGCGAAATGGCGAAGCTGAGGTTGTCCAGCCCGAACAGGTTCGAGCCCAAGGGCTCGAGCCTCGCGCCGCGCCCCGTGCTGTTCAAGCAGCCTTCGTCATCACCGGCCGCGCTGTTGTTGGCGCACGGGCAACCGGTCGCGCCGTTGCCGGCGTCGGTCAGTCCGTCGCCGAAGCACATCGGAACCGCGAAGGCTTCGCCGCCTCCGGTGATGGCCAGCGAGTAGTCCGTGCAGTCCGCGTTGCTGAACGACGACACTTCGACCGCGATCACGTAATTACCGGAGGCAAGTCCGTTGAGCCAGGTGAGGTTCTTCGACTGAGAACTACCGAAACCTTGCAGCAAGTAGCTGCTGCCGTCTCCGCACGCACCGCCGCCTTGCGGAGCTGGTTCGTACAGGTACAGGCGAACGCTCGCTCCAGCGTTGTCGTAGTCCAGCGTGACACTCAGCGTGTCACCGAGCAGGACGCTGACGAGGTAGTAGTCGGGGTCGAGTTGGTGGACGAAGAGGTCTTGGTGCAAACCCTCCGTGATCACCGCCGCGCTCGCGCAGTCGTCATTCTCTTCGAAGGAGTCGTCCGGGGCACTGAGACACGGATCGACGATCACGCTGGCGATCAGGTCGTAACTGGAACAGGAACCGTTGGCCGTGTCTTGGACTTCGACGGCGACCACCACGCTGACCGGTTGTGCGCCGAAGTTGGCCCACTCGGAGTGTGCACCGTCGCCGGAGCCGCCGGAGTCCAGAGTGTTCGCGCAGCCGAAGTCGTTGGTCGACAACCGCAGGGCGGCGCCGAGACTCGGGGCATAGCTGAGGTCGGTGATCAGGCGCTCACCCGGCTGGAGCACGAGCTCGTAGAAGTCCGGATCACTCGCGCTGCAGAGCAGGTTCGTGTACACGCCGGGCTGCAGCAGGCTGGGAGCACTGCAAGTGTCATTCTCTTCGTTCGCGTCGTCGACCGCGGTCAGGCAGGGATCCGGCGCGAAGCTGACGGTGATGTCATAGCTGTTGCATCCGCTCCCGAGCCCGGTGACGACGCGCACCCAGTAGTCCCGCGCAACGGCCGACCCCGAGCCGCTGGAGACGCTGTTCTGCCCGCCCCAGTAGCTCTGCGCGAGCTGATTCACGCACGCGACGTCGGAGAACAGGCGCAGGCCGAGGTCCTCGTTGATGCCGCTGAGGTAGTTGATGTCGACGGTCAACACCTGGCCGGCGGGGGCGGTGATCTTGAAGCAATCGGCCGTCCAGCCGGAGACGTAGAGGTCGGAGTAGGTTCCCGCCGTGAGCGTCGCTGCGGTCTGGCAGCTGGCGTTGGGCGCGAAGGCGTCGTCCACCGCGGCGACGCACGGGTCCGGATCGATCGACACTCCCATGTCGTAGTTGTTGCAGCGCTCGCCGAGCTGGACGTAGACCCGGTAGCTGACGTCGACGGCGGCTGCCGTCGAGTTGACCCAGTAGAGCGAGTCGTGGCCGCCCCAGCCGGTGTTGCCCACCGCGTTGGAGCATGCCGGGTCGTCATACAACTCGAGGCCGAGCTCGCCGGCAGCGGCGTCGTAGGTGATGTCGACGGTGAAGACCTCACCGGGCTGCACCGTCGCGGTGTAGTAGTCGAGGTCGGTGGGGGAGACGAAGAGGTCGGTCCAGACACCGCCACTCGCCAGCACGGTCGCGACGCCGCACGCGTCGTTCTCTTCGAAGGCGTCGTCGACGGCCGTTCCGACGCCGCACGGATCGGGACCCACGCTGACGTCGAGATCGTAGGTCGTGCAGATCACCGACCCGCCTTCCGCGGCGCTGATGGCGATGATCACGTCGAGCGCGCCGGGCGTGGTGTTGACCCACGTCAGCATCTCGTTGTCGCTGCCCGTCGTGCTCGAGAGCGGCGCAGAGAGCTTGTCGCCACAGCTCGGCGACAGCGGGTCGTAGAAGTGCAGGTCCAAGTCGGTCGAAGCCTGCGAGATGAAGAGCGCCGTGACGCTCAGCATCTCTCCCGCGGGAACCGTGATGCGGTAGAAGTCCGGGTCAGCGCCGTTCCTCGCGAAGGGACCCTGACAGGTGAGACCGGTCAGGACTCCCGAGGTGATGACCACGGCATTCGCGCAGTCGTCATTGTTCTCGAAGGCATCGGCGACGGTGCACTGCGCGGTCGCAGGGCTGGAGAGGATGCCGAGAGCGCAGAGACCGCCGAGGGCGGAGGCGCGGAGTGTTCTGTGGCTCATGAGTCGGTTCGTGGCTGGAGGCGGAACGGAGCTGCGGGGAGCGGGTCGAGGGTTGATCATAGCGCCTGACCGACTCCGCTCACTCGGAACATGGAAGTTTCCTGGAAACTTACAGGGGCAAGTTTCGAGGGGCGGATCGTCGTGGCTCTCGACCGCCGGAGGCCGTGGCGGGCCTGCAGACCTCGATTCGAGGGCTGGAGAGGGGTACGGAGCCCGAGGATGGGGTCGTACCGCCGACTGCTCGTTCCCGAAACGGGGTCGACGGCGTCCCGGGGGACTGCGCCGTGGAAGGGCCGTTCGGGGTCTCAGCGACGGCGCAAGAAGTCCGGGTCGCTGTAGCGCGACCCCAGCTCGGCTGCGGCCGCCCGTTCCGAGCTGGTCGGCTGCTCGAGGCTGAAGCGCAGCTCGAAGCGCTCCGCGAGCGCGTTCCGCAGCGCAGTTCCGACGGCCGCCGGATCGAGCGCGCGCCCCGAGCTCGCCTCGAGCGTCGCGATCGGCCCTTCGAGCTCCGAAGTGCCGAGCTTGATCGAGCCGTGGTGCAACACGCGTCCGCGCGTCCGGCGTTGCGCCGAACCGACACCCTTGCGTCCGCCCCACGCGAGGTCGAGCGGCGTCGACTTGTGGAAGCACATGCCCGTGTCTTCCGCGTCCGAAGCCAGACCGTCACCGCCGGCCAAGACGGCTTCGGCGCCGAACTCGCGCAGCGCCGTCGCGATGACGCCGTGCACGCGTTCGTACGAACCGGCGACCGGTCCCTTGTAGATCGGATCTTGCGCACTCGTCGTCAACGAGAAGGTCAGCTCGCCGACGTGATGGATCGCGCCGCCACCGGTCAAGCGCCGCACCACGGCTCCTGCTTGCGCGGTTCCCGGAACATCGACCCAGCGCTGGAAGTAGCCGAGGCTCAGCGTGTCCGGTTCCCAGCTGTATAGGCGCAGCGTGGGCGGAGCGTGTTCATCGAGGAGGAGCGCCTCGTCCAGCCCCATGTTGAAGCTGGGAGACGCTCCCCAAGTCTCGATCAATCGCCAATCGCGCACGGCGCAGCTTCGATCAGCCGCAGGTGTAGCAGAGCACGGGGTCTTTCACCGCGCGCCCTTCGTCGAGGCGACCGACGGGCGTGGTCACCGGCGCAGCGTGCAGCAGCTCAGGCGTGTCGATGCACTCCTGCGCGATCTTCAGCATGTCGTCGATGAAGGCGTCGAGCGTCTCTTTGCACTCGGTCTCCGTCGGTTCGATCATCATCGCCTCGCTGACGACCAGCGGGAAGTAGATCGTCATCGGGTGGTGACCCATGTCGATCAAGCGCTTCGCGATGTCGACGGCGTGGATGCCGTGTTGACGTTGGTGACGCGTGTTGCAGACGAACTCGTGCATGCACAAGCGATCGAAGGGCACGTGGAAGGTCTTGTTGAGCTTCACGCGGATGTAGTTCGCGTTGAGCACGGCGTTCTCGGCGGCGCGGCGGATGCCTTCGCGGCCGAGGCGACGGATGTAGCAGTACGCGCGCAGCACGACGCCCCAGTTGCCCGGCCAGCCGCGCAGCATGCCGATCGAGTCGGGCGCGTCGTAGTCGAGTCGCAGGCCCTTGTCGTCTTCGACGATGCGGGGAGCGGGGAGGTACTTGCGCAGCTCTTCGATCACGCAGATCGGACCGGCACCGGGACCACCGCCGCCGTGAGGCGTCGAGAAGGTCTTGTGCAGGTTGATGTGCATCATGTCGACGCCGAAGTCGGCGGGACGAGCGACGCCCATGATCGCGTTCAGGTTCGCGCCGTCCATGTAGACGAGACCGCCGACGCCGTGCACGGCTTCACAGATCTCGGCGATGCGCGTCTCGAAGAGGCCGAGCGTCGACGGGTTCGTGATCATGAAGACCGCGGTGTCTTCGCCGAGCTTCGACTTCAGGTCAGCGAGGTCGACGAGGCCGTCGGCGCCGGACTTGACCGTCACGGCTTTGAGGCCCGCGATGGCCGCCGAAGCCGGGTTCGTGCCGTGGGCCGAGTCGGGGATCAGCACGACCTTGCGCTGGGACTCGCCCTTCGCTTCGAAGTGCGCGTTGGCCACGAGCAGCGCGGACAGTTCGCCCTGTGCACCCGCGGCGGGGTGGATCGTCACGGCCGGAAGTCCGGTGATGCCGGCGAGGTAGTCCTCGAGTCGCTTCCAGATCGCCAGCGCGCCTTGCACGCGACCGGCGTCCTGGAAGGGGTGGATCTGGCGGAAACCCGCGATGCCGGCGGCGGCTTCGTTGGTCACCGGGTTGTACTTCATCGTGCACGAACCGAGCGGGTAGAAGCTGTCCGTGATCGACACGTTCTGCTTCGACAGTCGCACGTAGTGACGCACCAGTTCGAGCTCGCCGACTTCGGGCAGCACGGCGAACTTCTCGCGCAGAGCACCCTTCGGCAGACGCTTGATGTCGGCGGCCGGAACGTCGAGCTTGCCGAGTCGCAAGGTGCGACGGCCGGCGCGGCTCTTCTCGTAGAGCAGGAGGTCCTTGTTCATGGCTTCAGCCCACCGACACGGTCTGGGAGATGGAGGAGAGAGTCTTCACGAGCAGGTCGATCTGCTCACGCGTGGTGAGTTCGGTGAACGCGATCAGCAGGTCGCGTTCATCGATCCCTTCGACGTGATCCGAGATCACCAAGCCGCCGATCATGCCGGCGGCGTCGACCGCGCGGTTCACCAGCTTCGCCGGCGCAGGGCAGCGCACGACGAACTCGTTGAAGAAGCCGGATGCGGCGTAGGGCAGCTCGAAGCCGTCGAGCGCGCTGATCGCGTCGGCGGCGTACTGCGCCTTCGCCATGCAGTGCTCCGCGACTTCGCGCAGTCCTTCGGGACCGGCCGCGGCCATGTAGATCGCACCGCGCAGCGCCATCAGCGCGTTGTTCGTGCAGATGTTGCTGGTGGCCTTCTCGCGACGAATGTGTTGTTCACGCGTCTGGAAGGTCAGCGCGAAACCGCGGCGGCCCTTGCCGTCGACGGTCTGCCCGACGATGCGGCCGGGCATCTTGCGCACGTACTCGTTGCGCGTGGCGAAGATGCCGAAGCTCGGTCCGCCCATGGCCGTCGGCACGCCGAGGCTCTGTCCATCACCGACGACGATGTCGAAGCCCGCTTCACCGGGGCTCTTCAAGAGTCCGAGCGCGATCGGGTAGACCGACGCGATCGAGATGGCTCCGGCGTCCTTCGCGGCAGCCGCGACCGCTTCCTGGTCTTCGATCACACCGTAGAAGTTCGGCGACTGCACGACCACCGCGGTGGTCTGGTCGTCGATCAGGCCGTCGAAGTCCGTGCGGCCGTCCGCGCCGAGCGGAGCGACGATGATCTCGAGGTCGGTCGCGCCCAGGTAGGTGCGCACCGTGCGGCGGCTGTGCGGATGCAGGCCTGCGGACATCACCACGCGCTTGCGCTTGCGCGTGATCGAGGTCGACATCAGCACCGCTTCCGCGACCGCCGAGCAACCGTCGTACATCGAAGCATTGGCCACTTCCATGCCGCACAGTTCCGCGACCATCGACTGGAACTCGAAGAAGGCGACGAGCGTGCCTTGGCTGGCTTCGGGCTGGTACGGCGTGTAGGCCGTAACGAACTCGTGGCGGCCTTGCAGGCTGTCGACGACCGTCGGGATGTAGTGGCGGTAGAGCCCCGCACCGAGGAAGCTGCCTTTCTCGGCGGTCGAGTTCCAGGACGCGAGTTCGTTCAACTCGGCCCACAACTCGTTCTCGGAGATGCCTTCGGGCACGTCGATCGGTTGCTCGACGCGCAGACCCGCGGGGATCTGTTCGAACAGCTCATCGATCGAGCGCACGCCGACGGCGGCCAGCATCTCGGCGCGGTCCGCGTCGGTGTTCTGGATGAAGGGCATGGGGAAGGGGGTCTTAGGCCTCTTGAGCGATCAGGGCTTCGTATGCCGCAGCGTCGATCAAATCGTCGCTGGTCTTGGCGGAGAGCTTGACCTTGATCAACCAACCGCGTTCCCACGGATCGTCGGCCAGGATCTCGAGGTGGTCTTCGATCGCGGCGTTGACTTCGATCACTTCGCCGCCGAGCGGGGCGTTGAGGTCGGCGACGGCCTTCACCGACTCGATCTCACCGAAGGTCTCGCCGGTGTCGACGGTGCGGCCGGCTTCGGGCAGGTCGCAGTAGACGAGGTCGGACTCGTTGCCGCTGCAGAGTTCCTGCACGGCGAAGTCGGTGATGCCGATGATGCCGATGTCACCATCGATCTTGATCCACTCGTGAGAGGACAGGTACTTGCGGTCGTCGGGGCGCATGGGGGTCGAGTGGCGAACCACTCCTCCTGGGGCTGTGATGAAAATCGCTCGGCGTGGCCGAGCGGATGAGGGTGGTCAGTTCTTCTTACGAGTCCGCGAGTAGAAAGGCATGTCGCAAACGCGCACGCTCTGCCGTTTTCCACGGATGTCCATCTCCAGCTCGGTGCCGGGGACGGCGAGTTCGACCGGCACATAACCCGTGCCGATGTTCATGGCGAGGGTGGGGGAGACCGCGCCCGAGCAGACTTCGCCGAGCGTCGCGTCGCCGCGCATCAGCTGGTAGCCCTGACGCGGCACGCGCTTGCCGTCGGTCGTGAAGCCGACCAAGGCGCGCTTCGGCGCTGCGAAAGTGGCTTGCAGCGCTTCGCGACCGATCCAGTCGCCCTTCTCTTCCTTGAAGGACACGCCGAACTTGAGTCCGGCTTCGATCGGGTTGTGTTCCGCGTCGATCTCGTGGCCGTAGAGCGGCATGCCGGCTTCGAGGCGCAGCGTGTCGCGCGCGCCGAGCCCGATCGGTTCGACTCCCGCCGACTTGCCGGCGGTCATCAGACCGTCCCAGACCTTCTGCGCGTGTTCGTTGTCGAAGTACAGCTCGAAGCCGTTCTCGCCGGTGTAGCCCGTGCGACTGATGCGCGTGTTCTTCAGGCCGCAGACCGTGCCGAAGGTGAACTTGTAGTAACCGAGCTCGTCGAGGTCGGTGTCCGTCGTGACTTGTTTCAGCACTTCGAGCGCCGCGGGACCTTGTAGCGCGATCATCGTCGTCGCCGCTGTCTGGTCGTCGATCGTCACGTCGAAGCCGTCCGTGTGCTTGCGCATCCACTCGAGCACGGTCTCGGTGTTCGATGCGTTGACGACCAAGTACACGTGGTCGTCGCCCTTGTAGACGAGCAAGTCGTCGATGGGGCCGCCGTCTTCCTTGCAGAACAGCGAGTAACGGATCGAGTTGGTCGGGATCTTCGCGACGTAGTTCGTCGCGAGGTGATCGAGGTACTTGACGGCGTCGGAACCTGTCACGTTGACGCGACCCATGTGACCGAGGTCGAACAGTCCGGCGCGTTCGCGCACGCAGCGCGCTTCGTCGAGGATCGGACCGTACTGCACAGGCATCTGCCAACCACCGAAGTCGACCATGCGGGCTTCGAGGGCGAGGTGCGTGTCGTGGAGCGGCGTTTGTTTCATGGCAGGGTCTCGTCGGGTCGCGCTTGTGGTGAGCGATCGCCCCAGGTCACGGGCGGGGAGCGCGGTGGTGTGAGCACGCGATGGATCGCGAACCCGTTGACTCGTAAACGAAGAGAGGGGGCGCGCAGGCCGGTGGCCTGGGCGCCCCCTGTTCGGTCCGCCCCGAGGAAGCTGCGCGGGCAGCCTTCCGGTGGTGCGGTTGGTTCAGGTGGTCCGTGGCGCGGGTCCTTCTGCCTGAGAGTTTCGCGCGTCGCGCTTGCCCCTTCGGCGCCCGGCGCATCCGCCGGATCTCTCCCCGAGCCACGTTTCGAAGGCGGACAGTTTAATGGAAAGGAGCCGTCCTTCCAAGGGGCGGGAGGGCTCGAGCGTGCCCGCGCGGCTCGAAAAGCGCTGGTTCGGAGCGAATCGGGGTGGATCGGAGCGAGCCCCCGCCCGCGCCCGGATCCGGGGGTACGGTTGATTGGATCGCCCGCCGGAACGCACTGGAGGGCTCGCGCTCACGTAACTTGACGATCTGTATGCTCCACAGCCGCTCCACCGCCGCTCTGATCGCCCTCTCGCTCCTCTCCGCGGCCCCCTCGGCTCGCGCCCAGGACCCCTTCCAGCCCGGCCTGCGCTGGATCCGCCCCGCCCAGCTCGCGGACGCCTGGATCCCCACCTCGGTCGGATTCGCCGGTGCCGATCAGCTCTGCTGGTCCGTGGCCGGCGGCAACGCCCCGCGCGTCGACGTCGAGTCGAGCGCGGCGCGCGGCGTCTCGCAACCGCTCTTCGAGGATCAGCTCCAAGATCCGATCGCCGGTGCGCTGCGCGTCAGCACGACCTCGGCGCGCAACGGCCTCTTCGTCTTGCAGCAGACCTACGGTGCGGACCTGACCGAACGCGACACGCGCATCTCGCGCTACGACCCGCTCGCCGCCGCAGCCGGCGCGGAGTTCACGCCGGAGTGGTCGCTCGAGCTGAGCTTCGGCGCGAACGGACCCGCGATCTTGTTGACCGACGACCACGGCGAGAACGGCTTCGTCCTGTTGTGGCGCGACGAGACGAACGAGTTGGTCGTCTGCCGCATCGACCTGATCACCGGCGGAATCTACGACTATCTGTTCTACGCCGCGGACTCGCTCGACAGCGCGACGATCAGCGACGACGGTTCACGCATCGCCGTGGTCAGCGGGACGACGTTGCGCATCCTCGACGAGTACGGATACCTCGTCGAAGAACGTTCACTCTTCGCCGCGACGCCGGCGCTCGCCTTCGACGACGACGGCAGTCACTTGGTCGTCGGCGGTTACGGCGGAGCGCAACTCCTCATCGAAGAAGCGGACGGCTACGCGCAGAGCTTGTTGCTCACCGCCGGGGCGACCGAGCTCGCCAAGGTCGTGGACGTTTCAGGCGACGCGAGCGTGATCGCGATCGGTTGGTGGAATGCGTACACGGGATTGGACGCGCGCTTCGAAGTCTTCGACGGCACGAACGGCGACAGCCTGCGCGAACTCTCCTTCCTCGGTACGCCCGGCGGCTTGCAGAACTCGCCCAGCGCAATCGAAGTCTCGCGCGACGGAAGCCGCATCGCGTGCGGCTCGTGGGGCGACGGCGACAGCGACCCGGAATTGGTTCTGCTCGACCTCGATCAAGAACAACCCGTGCTCCAGGCCGACCTGCCCGGCAGCGTCTTGCACCTCGACCTCGACGAGACCGGCACGCGCGTGCTGGTCGCCGCGAAGCACTTGCACGCGAACCAGATGGGCGTCACCGGCGAGCTGCGCCTCTACGATACGGGCGAGCGTGACCTCCAGCTGCTCGACGCTCCGCGCCCCGGTGGACACTTGCACCTCGCGGCGCGCACCCCGGGCGCGAACTCAGCGTGGTTCCTCGTCGGACAAGAGCGCAAGACGCCCTTCGGTGGGGGCCTCGCCTTGCTCCGCCAAGGCCTACGCGTGATCTCGGCCCCGGTCCTGGACGGCGTCGCCGAGCTGGAGGTGCCGTTGCCGGCGGGCAACCGCCTGCTGGGCTTATCGCCGACGATACAGGCCGCCTGGCGCGTGCCGGGGAGCCTCGAGTTCAGCGAGACCCTCGTCCGCCCGCTCTTCCTCTAGGGAACTGGCCGGCCTCCGTGTTGGTCGCGCATTCGCCCTGGTGAGGGCGTGAAGCCCGGCTCCGCCCTCGAGCTGCCGTTTGCAACGAACGCCCGGACCCCGCGGTCCGGGCGTTCGCGTGTGCAGCGGCCCTGCGCGCGCGGGCCCTTGCTGCAACCGGGACCGTGAGCCGGTCTTGGCGGTGCCGTTCGCGAGAACGGCAACATGCAAGCCGGCCAGTTCCAGAGGCGGCCCTCAAGGCGGGGGCCGGGGCTTCCCGATGAGCAGTGCGACGGCACCGTCCCCACGCGGTCGCCGTCCTTATCCGGTTCCCGCGCGTTCCCAGCCCGCCTTCGTGGCCTGTCGCAGCGGATCCCCACCAGAGACAGACCAGGACTTCTCCCCATGAGACTAGGGACCAGCATCCAGCGGACGATCATCTTGTGCCTCCCGCTCGCCATCGCGGCTTGTGGCAGCGGCGGATCGGAAGCCCCGGCACCGACCGGACTGACCAGCGCCACCCAGAACCAGACCGTCGACCCCGACGGGATGACCACCGACTTCAGCTTCAGCTTCGCGCCGACCGGCGCGATGGCGGCGAACTTCGAGGCGGATGGCGGCCAGACCGCGCAGACCGTGACCGTCGCCGGCAACGTCGCGACGGTCGTCTGGGACATGCGCGTGAGCCCTTTGGACCAAGTCCGGGTGGTGAGCTTCGCCGGCGTTCCGGACACCTGGACCAGCGTTGTCAGCAGCGATATGACGGCGCCCGACTTCACGATCAGCACGGCCAACATGGTGGCGGGACTCGGCGGCGACAACTTCACGGTGACCTTCACGGGTCCCCGCGTGGTCGAGACAGCTGCGGAAGATCCGACCAACTGGACGCTGACGGTCAGCGGCCAGACGCTCGACATGACGGGCTCGGTGCTGGATCTCGATCCGGCCACTCAGATCATGACGGTCGTGCTCGGTGCGAACGCGAACCTGCACTCGACCTTCACCTTCGCCGCGGCGACGCTGACCAGTGTCGCGGACGTGGCGGTGCCGACAACGGCGAAGAACGGCACAGCCAGCGGTGATGCCGTTGCGCCTTCGCTCGTCTCGGCGAACCAGAACCTGACCGCCGACGAGTTCGGTCGCGTCGTCGACTACACCTTCGACGAGGCCATGGACCCGGTCTTCAGTACCTCGCTGGCGAACTTCAGCATCGGACTGCCCGACATCGCGACGAACGTCACGCTGCCCAGCGAGACCGTCGTGCAGGTCACCTTTTCGCGCCCGATGATTCCCGGCACCGACTCGGTCACGCTGGCGAACCTCGTGGACGCGCACGGCAATGCCTACGCTGGCGGCGTCACGGCGATCGCTCAGCCGTCGCCCGCCGCGAACGGCTACACGACCGAAGACGCGGTGACCGTTGCCGACCTCGGCAGCGACTACGTCGACGTGGTGTTCGTTCAAGCGCTCGTCGAGGACGAGTGCGAAGACCCGTCCAACTGGACGCTCGTCGTCGACGGCACCCCCGTCACGATGTCGAATCAGACGTTGACCTACGACTTGCTCACGAAGAACCTGCGCATCGACCTCGACTTCGACATGAAGAACGGTGATGCCTGGACGCTGACGCCCGGTGGGATTACCGAGGTCGACGGCGAGAGCTTCGTGACGGCCGCCACCGGCAATGCCGGCGGTGACGTGACCGCGCCGACCGTGCTCCTCGCGCTGCAGAACCGCACGATGGACGCCACCGGCGTGACCGTCGACGTGAACCTCAGCGAAGACCTCGAGACCGCGCCCGCGCAGAACGCGGCCAACTGGTCGATCACGGGTGGCTTGAGCGTGGTGAGCGCGACCCTGCTCCCGAACTTGAACAGCGTGCGACTCGTCTGCGACGGTCCCGTGGTTCCCGGCGACTACACGATCGGCTGCGACAACCTCGAAGACCTGGCCGGAGCCGTGATGGCTTCCGCTCAGACGGGCGTGACGGTCACGACGACCGACAGCACCGATCCCAATGCGGTCAGCACCAACGCGAACGCGATCACCGGACCGGACAACGACACGCTCTACGTCTACTTCGACGACGACATGATCTCGGCCGAGGTCAGCGACCTCACCAACTGGAGCTTCGAGTCGCCGATCGGAACGGTCAGAGATCTGACCGGCACGACGCTCAACTACAACACCTCGCTCCGTCAGGCCGCGTTCGTCTTCGACGCCGCGGGTGACATCGATCTGCACGGCATGGACAGCTTCCGCGTCGGTGTGGACACCGTGCGCGACATCGCGGGCAACACGGTGAACACCATCGAGCTCGACGGCACGGTAACCGGCGAATCGGGCCGTCCGTACGCAAGCTACGCTTGGTACGACACGACCGACGCCGACGTCGTGGTTGTCTACTTCAGCGAGCACTGCGAGCGCTTGGACGACCTCTACGATCCGATCACGAACCGCGCGGGTTCCCGCTTCGACCTCTACGACAGCGGTAGCAGCTTCCGCGGTCGTCCGGTCTCGGCGACGGTGCTCGACGACGGACTCGGCGTGCGCTTGTCCTTCGGCTTCATCGTGAGTCCCACCGACACGATTCACGTCATGGGTGTCTCGGACCTCGCGGGGAACTACCTGTTCCCGCTCTCCGGCAACCTGGCCCTCGCCATGGAAGACGCGAGCGAAACGGTTCACGATGCCGTCGCGACTCCCGTCGTGGCGATCAGCGGCGAACGCAACGACACGCTCGAAGTGCGCTTCGACCTGCCGATGAGCCCGTGGGGGATCGAGAACCCGGCGAACTACACGATCAGCGACGGCGTGCACACGCCCGACCTGACGAACGCCACCTTCTCGTTCGACGGTGACCGCACCGTGATGATCACGCTCGACTCGGCAGTGGCGGACAGCTTCCACTTCGGTCGCAGCTATGACATCGTCGTCGACGGCTTGACTACCGCGCAGGGCGTCGAGCTCTCCGGTCCGATCACCGAAGCCGGAGTTGCGACCTCGGGTGACAACACGGTTCCGACTGTGGGCGTCTCAGACGTGCGCGTTGATCCGACAGTGGCCAACTCGGTCATCGTGACGGTCGATGAAGCGCTCGACCGGACGATCGCCGAGACGGCCGCGAACTACGACTACAACTCCGGTTCGATCGCGACTTCCGCGACCTTGATCGAGCCGCGCACGGTTCGCGTCACCTTCGGTGTGCAGCCTGCTGCGGGCTTCGACATCGACTTCGAAGTCACGGACCTGGCTCAGAACGCCACGGGCACGCTGACGCGCACGGTGGCGGTCTCCGAGGGCAACACGCCCTTGCTGGTCTCTGTCAGCGGCGAGAGCGTCGCGGGCAACGGCGGCGACACCGTGACGGTGGTCTACAACGAACCCGTCGATCCCAGCTCGGCGACCGAGCTGACGAACTACAGCGTCACGAACGGCACGGCCAAGACTCTGGTCGGCGCCAGCGCGGAGTACGACAGCGCGACGATGACCGTCACGATCTACTTGGCGAACGGCGTCGAGCTGGATGCTGCGCAGACGATCAACGTCGGTGTCGCGAACGTCAGTGACCTCTCCGGCAACGCCATGTCGACGACTCCGGTCGGCCTCAGCGGCACGGTGAGCGGCGACCTGGTCGCGCCCGGCGTGTACGCGTCCTTCGTGAACTTCCGTGAAGACACGGACGGATACGACGTGGACGTCCTGTTCACCGAAGACGTGGACGTGACCTTTGCGTCCGACATCTTCAACTGGACCAGCTCCGGCGGCCAGACGGTGATCGACGTGCAGATGATCTCGGACGACCACTTCCGAGTGCTGCTGCTCGCACCGATCGTCGACGGCGACAGCATCGAGATCGCCGCGGGCTTGCCCGACAGCGCGGGAAACACGGCCGGCGCGATCACCGCTCCGATCTCCTTCTGAGGCTGGAACTGACGCATATGCGGGCCCGCTTCACCTCGTGGTGGGGCGGGCCTTTCGACAAACCGCGGAGACCCCCCGGATCGCCTACAGATCGGCTCCGGGGCCTCCCGATACGCAGTCTGGGTGATCAGCCCGGATCCAGTTCGGAGGGGGAGAACCGGCCGGAAGGGGTATCGAGCATTGAATGCCATGAACGTTGAAGGTGAGCTCCTGGTGGATGATGTGGTCACGGCGTTGACCAGTCCGCCCGATGGGCAACAACTCGGCGGCTGCGATCTGCGAGAGCAGATGGAGCGCGCTGCGGAAGAATTCGACCGGCGAACGGCTGCGGCCTTCGCCGAGGCGTTGGTGGACAGCCTCTGCGAGGATCCGGGGAACACGCGCCGCCTCGAGGCGCTGTTGATCCTCGGTCTCGCTCATCCGCAGATCGTCAAGCGTTACAAGATCTCGCTGTCCGCGGAAGGGCGCCGCCTCGCGGTGCTGCTCGAGAACGCGGGGGAGAACGATCGCGCACGGAGTCTGCTCGAGCTGATGCTCCGGCACGATCCCGACGCGCGTGAAGTCGAGCGTGACCTGTCGTCGCTGATGCGCCGTGAAGGCAGCATCGACGAGTTGGTGGAGCGCTTGATGCGCAACGCCGAGGAACAAGTTGAAGCGGGGCATCCGATGGAAGCCGTCGCTTGGCTGCAGGAGATCCTGCTGCACGACTCGTCGCGTCGCGATGTGGCGCGCATGATCCGCGACTTGCGCTACGGGGAAGCGACACGACGCGAAAAGACCACGAAGCGCAACCGCCTGGCGGTGCTCCTCGTCCTGCTCTCGACCGCGATCTCCGGGCTCGTCGTGCGTGAGGTCCAGCTCAACCGCGAGCTTGACTCTCTGCCGACCGCCGCTGTCGACGACTTGCCCGCCATCCGCGGACGCATGCAGAGCATCGACACGATGATCGACACGCACAAAGCGTGGATCGGCATGTTCCCACTGCTGGAGGAGCGTTCCGAGCTTCGCGAGCGCGCCGACGCCATCGAGGCGCAAGTCGCTCAGCGACAGCGCGAAGACAGTCGTCGTCAGCTCGAGCGAGGAACGATTGCTGAAGCCGCACGACTCGAAGGCGTGAACGCCGTCGAGGGTGGCAACTACGAGCAAGCTCTCGCGCACTTCCGACGTGCGCTCGAGTTCGGCTCTCCCACTTGGGAGCAGCGTGACCGCACTTTCGCGGACATTGCAGCCCTCGAGGATTGGCTGAAGGAAAACCGCTGATGCTGAAGCGCATCCTCTCGAGCGGGAAGGCAAGAGCTGCGGTCAAGCGGCTCTCTGAGGAGCCTTCCGCTCGCAACTATCTGGCCCTCGGCCAACTGCACGCGTCGGCCGGCAAGCTCGGCGAAGTCGAGCGTGTCTGCCTCGAGGGTCTCGAGGTCTATCCCGACAACGCGGAGCTGAAGCGCCTCTTGGCGCGTGCTCGGCAGCTACGTCGTGAAGACCGCATGCGTGAAGTGCAGTCTCAGCTCAAGACGTCCCCGCGACCCGCGCTATGGCGCGAGTTGTGCGAGATCCACCTCGAGTCGGGTCGCGTGGCGCGAGCCGAAGAAGTCGCCGACGAGTGGTTCTTCGCGACGGAGGAGGGCGAGGCGATGATGATGCGCGCGAAGGCGCGTTGCGAACGTTTCTTCGCCGACCGCCGACGCGACGACGGCCGTCGCGCACACGAGCTGCTCCACGAAACACTGCAGTTGCTGCCCGGCGACAAGCGTCCGCTGCGTCTGCTCCTCGACCTGACGTCGCGTGCCGGCGCGTGGCAAGACGCCCGCTCCGCGATCGCTCGCCTGCTCGAGCTCTCGCCCGGCGATCCCGCGCTCGAGGCCCGCTTCCGCACCGTGATGGCACTCGCCGAGCGCAGCGGTGACTTCGACCAGGCTCTGCGCGCTGTCGAGCGCAGCGGACGCTTGGCGGATGAAGATCCCGATGCAGACCGACGCGCGACCTCCGGTTCGGTGCGCCCGATGCTGAAGGAACTCGCCGGACAGTCCGGGGTGCGCGGCGCGTTCTACGTGCGTGGTGGTACGGCGCTGGTCCAGGGACCGCGCGGCGCGACGGCGGAGCGCACCGCTCGCGGCGTGCGTGAAGTGATCCAAGCGAGTCGCACAGCTGCTCGCCGTCTCGGACTCGGACAGCCCGAAGAGATCAGAGCGGAGGGCGACTTCGGAACCCTCTTGGCGCGTCCGGGATCGACCGGTGCGAGTGCGCTCTGGTCGACCGAGAAGCCGACGAACAAGCAGATTGCGACGCTTGACGAGTTGACGGCAACCGCGCAGTCCAACCTGGAGGAGCAGTCGTGAAAGACGTCCTGGATCCCCTGATCCGCATCCCTGGTGTGCGCCTCGCGCTCTTGATCTCCAAAGACGGCGTCCCGATCGCGTCCGCCAAAGGTGACGCCGGTCGTTCGTCCGAGGAAACCGATCGCGCCGAGACAGCCGAAGAGCTCGAAGCCTTCTGCGGCCTCGCGGCCGGCTGGTTCGGCGAGCTGCATCGCGCAGTCGACCCTCTGGCCTGGGATCGGCCGAATCGCATCAGCATGCGCTGCGCCCGCGGGACCCTGGTCATGCAGGACTGCGAGCGCGTGATCCTCACCGTGCTGCTTCACCGCGGCGTGGTGATCGACGAACTACGTCTTCCCATGGGATCGGCGATCACTCGACTCGAGCGCAATCGCCGGCGCGGGATGACGGAGCAGAGAGAGTCAGATTCCCAACACACGAACGATGGTCCCCCCGGGCTCTTCCCGGGAGTCAGTCGATCCCTCAACGGGGACGGCACCGACGTGAGAACCCAGAACGAAGTCCCTGAAACGTCGGGGGAAAGATAGCCAATGGTCCAGATCAACTTCGCACAGAAGCAAGTGAACGCGAAGGTCGTCTACTACGGTCCCGGCATGTCCGGGAAGACGACCAACCTCGAGGTCATCCACCAGCGCGCCCCGCAGAACAACAAGGGCGAGCTGACCAGCATCAGCACGGATGGCGATCGCACGCTGTTCTTCGACTTCATGCCGCTCGACCTCGGAACGGTCTCCGGCATGCGCACCTGCTTCCAGATCTACACGGTCCCCGGACAGGTCTACTACAACTCGACGCGCAAGCTCGTGTTGCAGGGAGTCGACGGCGTCATCTTCATCGCCGACTCGTCGGCCTCGATGATGGAGGAGAACCTCGAGTCGATGCGCAACCTCGAGCAGAACCTCGCCGAGTACGGGCGCGACGTGACGGACCTTCCGCTGGTGATCCAGTACAACAAGCGCGACCTGCCCGATGCGATGAGCATCGAGGACTTGAACGCGGCGCTGAACCCTCGCGGTGTGCCCTGCTTCGAAGGCATGGCGCACACGGGCCAGGGAGTCTTTCCGACGCTCAAGGCGCTCGCCGCGAACGTTCTGGATCACATTCACAAGCAGCAGACCGGTAGTTCCGCCCCGGCTCCGCAGCAGATCACGCAGTCGACGACTCCGGTGACGCCGCCGACGCCGAGCGAGAGCTTGTTGCAGACGGGCTTTCACCCGGCTGCGAAGGCCAAGCCCACGACCGGCTCGCAGCCGGATCCGACGGCGCCCGCCGGCAACACGACCGCGCCGGCGACTCCGACGATGACGCCCACGCCGAGCACGACGACCAACGAGTCGGCTCCCGCGATGGCGCAGGGACAGCAAGCTCCGACGGGCGGCCTGAGCCTCGGTACGCCGATCCAGTCGGGCCACGCCGCGCCGGAGACGCCGCAACCGCAGATGCAACAACCGCAGATGCAACAGCCGCCGATGCAGCCGCAGCCGCAGATGCAGCCGCAGCCGCAGATGCAGCCGCAGCCGCAGATGCAGCAGCCGCAGATGCAGCAACCGCAGCAGCCGATGCAGCAAGCACCGGCAGTGCAGCAGGTGGCCGCACCGCCCGCTCCGGTTCAACAAGCCGCGCCCTCGCAGGCGCAGCGCATGCAGCCCGAGTCGACCGGCGTCCCCGCGCGTCAGACCAAAGCCTCGCGCAGCTTCCCGACTCCGACGACGCCGGCGAGCCGCAACGCACGTCCGACGCCGAAGTCGAAGCCCTCCAGCAAGAGCGCCGTGATCACCACGCTGATCGTCGTCGCTTCCGTCGGCCTGGGTGCCGTGCTCGGCAGCCTCATCCTCTCTCTCTTTTAGGAGACCGCCATGACCAAAGATCACAAGCTGCGTCAGGACCGGATGGTCTTCTACGAGGACGAGATCGAGCGCTTCGATCAAGAGCTCGATGTCTTCCTCGAGCTGAGCGGCGCGCGTTGCGCCCTCATGATCGACCGTGAAGGCCACCTCGTCACACGTCGCGGTGAAGCCGTCAAAGGCTCGCTCGACTCGATCGCGGCGCTGATCGCCGGCTCGTTCGCGGCGACGCACGCGCTCGCCGATCTGCTCGGCGAGGACGAGTTCGCGACGCTCTTCCACCAGGGAGATCGCGAGAGCATTCAGGTCACCGCCGTGGGGGATCGCACGCTGTTCGCGATCGTCTTCGACGAACGATCGAACCTCGGCCTCGTGCGCTTCTATGTGCAGGAGACCCTCGAGCGCCTGACGAAACTCTTCACCGAGCTCAACGAGCGCACGGACGCAGAACGCGGCGACGGCACCGAGCTGGCCGCCGACTTCTCGACGAACGCGGCCGCCGCGCTCGACGAGCTGTTCTGAGCACGGGCGGCTTCGCGCCGCCGCCGCGCGGGTCCCTCGAGCGCTCTCCGCGAGCTCTCGAGGGGCCCGCGCCTGGTTCGGGCCCTCTGCAGCCGCCCCTGCGGCCGGGCGGGGGCTCGGCGAGCGCAGAAAAGGCTCGAGAGGGCCCGGAAAGGCCCTTGGACGGGCTTGTCAGCACCTCGGGGAGGCGGTAACCTCTTCGGCCTTCCTCGGGGCACGACCCTCAGGTCCACCCCCGACTAATCACGGAGCACGAGAACGATGGCACGCGTCTGCGAATTCTGCAGCAAGAGCACTGCGACTGGCGGCACGATCGCCCGCCGCGGTCTTCCCAAGAAGGCCGGCGGCGTCGGTCTGCGCATCACGGGTCGCACCAAGCGCACCTTCAAGCCGAACATTCAGAAGGTCCGTGCAGTGATCGGTGGCGAAGTCCGTCGCGTCAAGATCTGCACGCGCTGCCTGAAGAGCGGCAAGATCACGAAGCCCGGCGTCAGCGCCGCCGGCTGAGCGGATCCTTCCGGCCCGGCGCCGGTCGCAGCGACACTCGCCTCGGCGAGCAGGCACGCGCGGCCCGCTGACCCGGCCGGCATCCGAGACCAAGCGAGCCCTCGCCCATCCGGTGGGGGCTCTCTTTCGTGCCCGCTGTGGACTTCTGCTGGACGGCGTGTGGGCAACTTGTGGGCAAGTTCTCGTCCGGCGAGAGTGTTCGGCGGGCGGCGGAGTGCGCCGGGGGCAACTTGACCGGGCTGTCGCAACTTGCTCGAGAAGCGTCCAAGATCGCTCCGGCGCGCCAAATTCGGGAAGCGCCAGTCCCAAGCTCGACTCACCCTTTTCGAGGTGAATCAGGGGAATGCCGAGGGGCTTCGAGCCGCCGGAATCCGAGTCTCTGAGCCGCGCGGAATTCCGGCTGCCGCCGCGCTCGAGCGCGGCGCATCACGGCACTTAGGAGGGCTTCGGTTCGTACGCTAAGACGATGGCTAAGTGTTGCATTTGCAGTGGCTTGCGCAGATGCGCCACGTACGCTTGCGGTTCGCGCGACGCTGACTTTGGTGTTCTTCGCCGAGCGCGATGAGCGGCGCATGAAGCGTCCTGCGCGCCCTGTCGTGACGGCTTCGATCGTCGCGGGTGCAGTGCACTTGGGCGGTAGCTCGGATGACTACGTGCCGAAGAAAACCAACCCAAGGACTGGGATTGAATGGCAAGTCCGAGCGAGTTCGCACCGATGACTCGGTTGATGTCGTGGCTCGTGCGCCCACGTGGCGCTTCCGATCCGAATTCGGACCGTTTCCCCAAGGAGACAATCCCAATGGCTAAGAAAGCTACCAAGCGCAAGACTTCGCGCAAGAAGGCCGCCAAGCGCAAGACAACGCGCAAGAAGGCCACCAAGCGTAAGACGACGCGCAAGAAGGCCTCCAAGAAGAAGGCCACTCGCAAGAAAGCTTCTAAGAAGAAGGCGACTCGCAAGAAGGCTTCCAAGAAGAAGTCGACTCGCAAGAAGGCCACTCGCAAGAAGAAGGCTTCCAAGAAGAAGTCGACTCGCAAGAAGGCCACCAAGAAGAAGGCCACTCGCAAGAAGAAGGCCTCTAAGAAGAAGACAGCCAAGCGCAAGACCACGCGCAAGAAGGCTGCCAAGCGCAAGACCACCCGCCGTCGCTAGTCCTCCTGCTGGGAGTCCTCCGTGAATAAAAGCCATCTGGTCGCCCATGTCGCTGATGAACTGCGCACGTCGCAGCTCCAAGCGGCACGCCTGGTCGACACCGTGTTGGCCGGAATCCGGAAGGGCCTGCAGGCGGATTCGAGCGTCACGCTCAGCGGCTTCGGCACCTTCGAGGTGAAGTCCCGCAAGGCCAGAGTCGGTCGGAACCCCCAAACCGGGGAACCGATTCAGATCGAGGCCGGCCGTCGAGTCGGATTCCGAGTGGGCAAAGCCCTCAAAGAGTCCGTCTAGTACGGCGCGAGACCGAGACAACGATCACGAACGGCCTCCTGGCTCTGCGCCGGGGGGCCGTTCCCTTTTGGATCGACCCTGTGAGGTACCGAGCCGGGACCAGTTCCCGACGACTCGGTGCCGTCCCGGAGTGCTCCCGCGCCGCGCGGTTCGAGTCGTCGGGAAGTGGTCCCGGCTCGGTACCTGCCGGCTCAGGCGGACGCGGTCGCGCGCGCTTCGAGCGCCGCGATCTCTTCGGCGACCGTCTCGTCGTCGATCTTCGCGAACAGCCCGCTGACCTCGCCGAGCTTCTGGCCGGCTTCGAGCGTGCGCCAGTTCGCAGCGGTCGGAACGCCGGGCCACGCTTCGTCGGCGACTTGTCCGGGCTGACCGATCATGGTCCACAAGGCCTGCGCCTTGCCGGGCATGAACGGCACCATCCAGCGCGCGATCCAAGCGATCCACTCGCAGCAGGTGTTCAAGACGCTCTGTGCGCGCTCAGGATCGGTCTTGCGCAGCGTCCAGGGCGCCAGGCGGTCGACGAAGACGTTCGCCACAGCGGCGTTCGCGAGCAGCTCTTCCGACGCGCGACGGAAGCGGTACTCGTGCACCGACTTCGCCGGGTCGACGATCGCGCCGCAGGCCTCGAGGATCTCGGCGTCGAGTTCCGCGCGGTGTGACTCCGCGAGCGGCGGCACGGCGCTGTCGAAGTGCTTGTCGATGAAGCGCAGCACGCGCGTCGCCAAGTTGCCGACCGTGTCGGCGAGGATGTTCGCGGTCTTCTGGAACTCGTCCCAGCGGAACTCGGAGTCCGAGTTCTCGGGCGCGCTGGCGATCAGGTGGAAGCGCGCGACTTCGGGGTCGTACTTCTCGAAGAAGGGCTCGATCGGGATGACCCAGCCGTCCGAGGTCGAGAACTTGCGACCCTGCAGGTTGTAGAACTCGTTCGCGGGCACCGCGTCGGGCAGCACGAAGTCCTGCTTCACGCCGAAGAGCATCGACGGGAAGACGAGCGCGTGGAAGGGGATGTTGTCCTTGCCGATGAAGTGCACGAGGCGCGTGTCGGGCGACTGCCAGTACTTCGCAACGGCGTCCGGAACGCCTTCGCGCGCGCCCCACTCGGCGGTCATCGAGATGTAGCCGATCGGCGCATCGAACCAGACGTAGAGCACTTTGCCGGTCTCGCCGGCAGCGAGCTCTTCGGGCACCGGAACGCCCCACGCGAGGTCGCGCGTGATGGGACGCGGACGCAGGTCTTCGAGCATCGACGCGATGAAGTTCCGCACGTTGGGCTTCCACTCGTGTTCTTCGAACCACTTGCCGATGTGTTCGTCGCGCAGCTTGGGCAGGTCGAGGTACCAGTGCTTGGTCGAGCGTTGTTCGAGCGCGTTGCCGCAGATCTTGCACAGCGGCTCGATCAGCTGCAGCGCTTCGATCCAGCTGCCGCAGCGCGGGCAGTCGCCGCCGCGCGAGTCTTCGAGCTGACACTTCGGGCAGGTACCGGTCACGAAGCGGTCGGCGCGGAAGGCTTGCTCGTGCGTGCAGTAGAGCTGGTCGCTGACTTCCTCGAAGACGTAACCGTTCTCCGACAAGCGTCGGAAGAAGGTCTGCGCCCACTCGGTGTGCTGCGTGCAGATGCTGGTGCCCGAGAAGATGTCGAACTCGATGCCGAAGCGCTCGAAGGTCCGCATGATCTCGCCGCGCCAACGCGCTGCGGAGTCCGCCGGCGTGACGCCGTCGCTCTCGGCGCGCAGCGTGATCGCGGCGCCGTACTCGTCCGCGCCACAGATGTAGCGCACTTCATCGCCTTGCATGCGCAGCGTGCGCACGTAGACGTCGGCGGGCAGGTAAGCGCCGGCGACATGGCCGAGGTGAATCGGACCGTTGGCGTACGGCAGGGCGCTGGTGACGAGGGTGCGGCTCACGGGATCTCGGGTCTCTAGAGGGCTCGGCGGCGGGCTTCGAGGGGCGCATCCTACACGCCACGGACCGGGCGCGGACACCGCTGCGGCGTGAGGATTGAAGGCTCGGCCGGATATCGCGGCGTGATATCGTCGCGCGCATGGGTGAGCAAGGCGTGGTCACGAAGCGCAGGAAGCTCGCGCGCCTCTGCGTGCGGGGGACGATCCTCGGCAGCGTCGCGCTGGCGCTCGGCCTCTACTGGCTCTCGCTCGACCGCAGCGATCGGATCACGGAGCGCCACGGTGTGCTCGAGGGCGTCGCTTCCGGACCGCAGCTCGCCGTGGGGGCCTACCTCGACCAAGACTGGTCGCTGGTCTCGACGAGCGGCCTCGAAGTCGAGCTCCTCGTCCGCCGCCCCGCGAACACAGCCGAGCCCATGCCGCTCGTCTTGCTGCTCGGCGGCCTGAACACCGGCAAAGACGCCGCGCGCCTGATCGAAGCCGACCGACCCGTCGTCGTCGCCGCGCTCTCGTACCCGACCAGGCTCGTCAAGCTGCGCAGCGGCTTCGGCATCTTCTCCGACGTCGCCGAAGCGCGCCGCGCGATCCTCGACACACCCGCCGCCGTCTTGCTCGCGCTCGATCACCTCGTCGAGGAGGACTACGTCGACCCGTCGCGCATCGAGCTCGTCGGCGTCAGCCTCGGCGCGCCCTTCGCCGTCATCGCCGGCGCCCTCGACCCCCGCATCCGCCGCGTCTGGTCGATCCACGGCGGGGGAGACCCGGCGGCGATGATCGACAAGGGCCTCGAAGAGGACATCGGCTTCGGTCCCGCACGTTGGGCCGTCGCGGGCCTCGCCGCGCAGCTCGCGCACACATCCTCCATCGCCCCCGAACGCTGGGTCGGCCGCATCGCCCCGCGCCCGTTCATCATGGTCAACGCCGAACACGACGAGCGCATCCCGAAGGCCTGCGTCGACGCGCTCTTCAACGCCGCCGGCGAACCGCGCGAACTGATCTGGGATCCGGGCGCGCACATCGACGTCGATCGGGATGCGCGGTTGCGCGGGTTGACGGACTTGGTGTTGGAGCGGATCGACTCGTAGCGCGGCGCTTGGCCCTGCGCTGCTCTGTTGCGTCGTGATCGAGTGGTCACGCGTCAGCGAGTCCCGCCGGGCTGCGCCCCCGCTCGCAAGGCTCCGCTTCGCGCGGCTCGTGGATCGAGCGGGTGAGTGGAAGACTGGTTTGTGGTGGCGGGGCGCGAAGAGCGCCGGAATCAAGTTGGTGTGTCGGGGGCTCGATCTGGTCGGAATGGCGAATGGGGCGTGCATTCGTCAGTTGTTGCGGGGCGCTGCGGTGCTGAGTCCCGCCGCGCTTCGCTCGAGCTCCGCAAGGCTCCGCTCCGCGCGGCTCGTGGACTGGGTGGATGAGTGCGAGATAGGGTGGTGGTGGCGGGGCGCGAAGAGCGCCGGAATCAAGTTGGCACGTCTGTGTCGGGATTGGCCCGAATTGGCGAATAGAGCACGAATTCGTCACTTATTGCGAACCATTGTCGGCGCGCGTCGTTTTACTGAGTATGGGGCGAACGATGCAGAATGAGCTGGCCTTTCCCGAGCCGAAGCGCTGGGGCGGACGACGTGCAGGGGCCGGTCGGCGTAAGGGCAAAGGCGACGGCAGGGTGGCGCATGCGTCGCGCGAGCCGGTTTCGAAGCACGATCCGCGACTCGTGACGCTCAAGCTCGCGGAGGGCTTGCCCGGGCTGCGCAACGTGCGCACTGCTGATGCGCTGACCAGCTGCATCCGCGCCGCGCAGAAGCGGAGCTTCCGGATCGTTCACTACTCGATCCAGTCGAACCACCTCCACCTGATCATCGAGGCGCACGATCGCGACGCTCTATCGAACGGGATGAAGGGCTTCGCCTGCCGCATCGCCCGCGCGCTGAACAAGCTCTGGCGTCGCCGCGGCCGCGTCTTCTCCGAGCGCTTCCACGACCGCGTGCTCCGTTCGCTGAACCAAGTGCGCAGCGCCTTGAAGTACGTCTTGAACAACCACCTCAAGCACGCGGAGCACCCGTCCAAGCTCGGTCCCTCGCCGATACCCGACTGGTACTCGTCCGGCCGTTACTTCGACGGCTGGCTCAACCGACCGCCGGACCTCGCAGCCGGCGCGCAAGGCGCCGTCGTAGCCGTCCCTTGCTGGAAGATCCGCCACGGCTGGAAGCGACACTACCGCGCCATCGCTACGGACGAAGCACCTCGACGCCTCTCTACATGAGGCCGACTCTCCCCCTCAAGCCTTCCGAGTCTCCCGAGTCTCCCGAGCCCCCGAGCCCTCCCACTTCACCACACCCGCGCTCTCACCCGGCCGAACCCCAAACCGCGCCCGACCTCCTCTCCGGTCAAAGCCCAACCTCTCACCCCGCCTGCGCTCCCACCCGACCGCCGCGTCCCACCCTCCCGAGCGCTCCTCTCGGTAGAGCTCCGACTCACTGCGCCTGCGCTGCGCAATCCGCCGGCGCGACCTCGCCGCAACTTCGTCAATCGTCCTACGAGACCCTTCGGCTCCCTCACGCAGTCCACCTCGAGAACACACGTCCGCGTGCCCCGCGACTCTCGGTCGCGGCGCACACGGAGCATGGTCCGAAACGGTCAGCGTCTGCGTTCCGCATCCTCCAGCTTCTGGACTCGCACTTGGAGGGACTTGCCTCTGGCGTTCTCTGGCTCGAGAACGAGCGCGTCGAATGCCATCGATGCGGCGCCGAAGAAGTCGCCGCACTCGAGGAGGATCTCTCCGTGCTCGATCAAGTCTGCAGGCGTGCGCTGCTTGCGCTTGATCTTCCAGTAGGCGTCGGACGCTTCGCGGAGCTTTCCTTCCCGCGCCAAGCTGCGTGCCTGTTCGAGCAAGTCGGGCTGGGTGGGAGCGGAACCGCCGGAGTTGTGATTGGCGCCGGAACGGCGCGAGAACCATCCGAAGAATGGGTTCATGACGAAAGGACCTTCGTGAAAGCACGGGCCCGTCGGGCCCACAATGGAACGGAACGTGACGATGGGGAGCGCCGCGGAGGTTCGCGGTGGCTCGAGTGGTCCCACGAAGCGTCTCGGGGACCCGATCCTCCGACCGCGTGTGCAGCGGAGGCATGGACACGGGGGGCGCGGCGCGCGTCTTCAGGACGCGGCGGTGCGCGAGGCTCACCCGTGCGTCAAGTTCCGGCGCCGCCCGCGTTGGCGCTTCCGTTCATGCGCAGGAAGGCCAGCGCCGCCGGGCGCTCACCCGGCGCGAACGCACCACCGCGCCGAGGATCGGGCGCCGGCAGCGTATGTCTCGTCTGCGGAAGGAACTCGGGTCGATCGTCCGACGAAGACGGTTCGCCTGCGGACCTCTCGATGCCAGCGAGCGAAGCCGGCGCGGGTTCGCCCAGCACGGCGAATCCAAGCCGCTCGGGAGCCTGGTCCGAGCCGGGCCCGTTCTGCAAGCACGCCGTCGACGCCGCATGTCGTCGGGCGACGTCCGCGCGCGCCGATTCCGCATGGGAAGCGGTCAGCGCGCCGAGGACGGCGATCAGGACGATCAGCGGGCGCAGGGCGGCAGGCAACATGGGCGCATTCTGAGCCCTGTGCCTCGAATTCGCGATAGTGAGTCGCGCGATACCGCGCCGCACAGCCTGTTGTTCCCGGACCTCAGGGCGGCGTGCTCGGACTTGCAGTCTCGGCGCGACCTGCTGAGCGGCTCAGTTCCGAGCTCAGTCCGGCCGCAACCCGCTCTTATCCAACCTACACGTCAACCACAGGCCCCCGATCGAAGCCGCCGGCACCATCACGATCGGCCCGATCACCGGGATCAGGAACACGACGCTCGACACCAACCCGAAGGCGGTCATCGGCAGCAGATTGCCGAACACGAAGCGCAGCCGATCGCGCAGTGACCACAGCCTCCGCGAGAACGGGATGTCGAGCAGGGTGATCGCCGTCGAGAATCCCGCGATGCCGAAGAACAGCATCACGCCGAAGGGGGGGAAGAGGAACTTCAAGGGGAAGAACAGGAGCAGCACCACCAACGCGATCAACGATGCCTTGACGCTGACCCACAGCGTCGCGCTCTCGACCTTGGCGACCCAGCGCAACCACACGCCGTACTCGCGCTCGCGCAGCGCTGCGACGAGGAACGACAGCGGCGAGAGAGCGAGCAGGACCCATGCGATGGTCCCCGACAGCAGCAAGAACGCGAAGCCTAAGACCACCGCCGGAAGGCCCGCGATGATCGTCAGCTTCACGCAGCGTTCGACCGGCAGCTCCGTCGGCCGCTGGATGCGGTTGCGCGGGTTGTGGCCGAACCAACCCTCCTCGAGCTTGCCCTGGATCTCGTCCAGGAAGGGGCCGGCGATGGCCTCGTAGGCGATCGAGAAGGTGTAGAGCGCGAGGACGGACGACGTGACGAAGACGGTCAGGAAGCCGACCGTGCGCGCGGTGAAGGTCGTGCCGCCCCACTCCAGCAAGGTGACGAGCCAATCCGCCCACCAGCCGGCGTCGGTCGGGATGTCCTGCTTGCTCGCTTCGATCCAGCCTTCGACGAGGCCGTCGACCCAGCCCATCACGACGATGAACAGCGCCAGGAACACGAGGCTCGTCAGCACCACCGGCGGGATCAGCCAGCACTTCACGCCGCGGGTGGTCATCAGCAGGCCGAAGCCCTTCGGCACCGCCAGGAAGCCGTCGATCACGGCCTGCACGTTCCGCGACCGCGCCTTGCCCAGTCCCTTGCCGACCGGCGCGAGGCCGCAGTGCGGGCAATCGGGGCCGGGGGCGTCGTAGCCGCAGATGGCGCAGGGGACGGCGTTCATCGCTCGAGCATCGTCAGGAAGGGGCAGAGGAGGGGGCCAATCGGCTGGAGCCGAGGCTAGAATGCTCGATCATTCGCGACCCTTCGCGTCGATCCAAGCCCTTTCCGCCCCTGCTCCCTCCCTTCGTCGGAATTCCGGCGCCCCGTTTCATGGATCCCTACAAGCAGCTCGACTTCTTCGCTCTCGAGGACCAATTCACCGAAGACGAACGCATGGTGCGTGACGCGGTGCGGACCTGGGTCTCCGAGCGCTTCATGCCCGTCATTCAAGAGCACTACGAAGCCGGCACCTTCCCGATGGAACTGGTGCCCGAGCTCGCCGAGCTCGGCGTCTTCGGCAGCAACTTGCCCGAGGAGTACGGTTGCGCGGGCCTCAACAACGTCAGCTACGGCTTGATCTGCCGCGAACTCGAGCGCGGCGACTCCGGTCTGCGCTCGTTCGTCAGCGTGCAAGGCAGCTTGGTCATGTGGCCGATCTACGCCTACGGCAGCGAAGAACAGAAGCGCGAGTGGCTGCCCAAGCTCGCCGCCGGCCAAGCGATCGGTTGCTTCGGCTTGACCGAACCCGATCACGGCTCGAACCCGGGCGGCATGACCACGGTCGCGAAGAAAGATGGCGACGACTACATCCTCAACGGCCGCAAGATGTGGATCACCAACGGCACGATCTCCGACGTGGCGATCGTTTGGGCGAAGCTCGACGGTGAGATCCGCGGCTTCCTCGTGCCGTGCAACCTGAAGGGCTTCAGCGCGCCGGAACAGAAGCACAAGTTCTCACTGCGCGCTTCGGTGACGTCGGAACTCGTGCTCGAAGACGTGCGCGTGCCCGCTTCGGCGCTGTTCCCCGACGCCAAAGGCCTGCGCGGTCCGCTGCAGTGCTTGACGCAAGCGCGCTACGGCATCGCTTGGGGCGCCACCGGCGCCGCGGAAGCGTGCTTCTCCGAAGGCCTCGGCTACTCGAAGGAGCGCGAGGTCTTCGGCAAGCCGCTCGCGGGCATGCAGCTCGCGCAGAAGAAGCTCGCCGACATGGCGACCGACATCACCATGGCGCAGATGATGATGCTGCGCCTCGGCCGCCTGAAGGACGCGGGCACGATGACGCACCCGCAAGTCTCGATGGCCAAGCGCAACAACGTGCACATGGCGCTCGAGTGCTCGCGCACCGTGCGCGACATGCTCGGCGCGAACGGCATCAGCCTCGAGTTCCACACGGGACGTCACATGTGCAACCTCGAGTCGGTGATCACGTACGAAGGCACGCACGACATCCACACGCTGGCGATCGGTCACGAGGTGTCGGGCATCCCGGCGTACCGCTGAACGATAGAGCGCTGTGCCGCGAGTGCCCGAAGGTACCGTGCCGGGTGCAGAATCGTCGGGTTAGCAGGAGGGGGCGGCCAAAGGCCGCCCCCTCCTGCTAACCCGACGATTCTGCACCCGGCACGGTACCTTCGGGCACGTCCTCGTAGATTAGAGAGGCCGCGCCGCGCAGGCTGCGCCGCGAACGGCGCCGGAGATTGGTGCTTGCGGCTTGCGCGTGGACCCTACGTCGAACCACGACCGTATGGTTGTGAATGACCAAGTGTTCTGTACAGCAGCGAGCACCGATCTTTCGCATGTCGAGCGCGCCGAAGGATTCTGCGAGTCCGAGTTGACCAAGGTTGAGGGGGGGGGGGTAGCATCGCCCTCGTCAGCGGAATCAACTGGATTCAGTCGTCCTAATTCACCCGAAAGAGACGGGTATAGAAACATGAGAAAGCACTTCGCCATGAACTTGAGAATCTTAGGAACGGTCGCGTTCGTTGCGCTAGCAATACTCTGGTTCATGAAGGGTGGGCACGCAGCTGCCATGCCCGTAGCGGCGCAGCTGGAGGCCGCCGGCGACGTTGACGCACACGTAGCAGAGTACCTGGATGCCCAAGAACTCGTTCGGAGCTTCGAGTCAACTGTCGGTGCACACCTCCCACTCTCGACGGACAATCTGAACGATGACAACGTTATCTTGGCGTGGCAGTACTTCAACGATCAGGCGGCGGTGTTGGAGGCTGCCTCTGCCCTCCTTGGAGTTGATGTTTCCGCAACGATTACGGTTGATGGAGATGTCGTGCTGCTCAACGACTACTCGCCATTCGACTACTCTGCCTTCTTGCAAGAGGAGGCACTCGCGCTCTTGGAGCTGACGAATGGTCTGTACTCGGACGCCGAGGTCTACCTGGAAGACGTGCGGGCGACTGGGGATGCGATGGCGATCGCCGTGGCGACGGACAACGTGGTCATCTCCAAAATCGCCTCCCTTCTCGGGATTCGGGGCGTTCTGGCCGGCTTCCAGGACGCGATGGTGGAGGTGATGGGCGACGAGCTGTCAGAACTGGGAAAGCAGATCGATCAGAAGCAGGTTCGTAAGGCCCTAGGGACCGTCAAGGATATCCTCTCCAAGTTGACCGGTGAGAAGTTCAGGAAGAAGTTCGTCGAGAAGGTCGGAAAGAAGGCCGCGGGAAAGGCTCTGGCTAAGATCGCATCTCGATTCGTGCCGTTCGTCGGTTGGGCCATCGTGGCAGGGAGCTTCGTTTGGACGTTGTATGAGCAGATCACGGACGAGTCAGAATAGTGTGCGCGCCATGAATCGGGTCGATGAATCGCTGGAGATGTCGCAGCCTCGCGCTGGATCGCGATCGTCGGTCCGGGTTTCGAGCCGCCTTCGTGTGATTGCCGCCTACGATGCAAGCGGGGTTGAGTGAGATGGGGGCCTGGGCGGGGATTGGGTTCGTGCTGGCCGGGTGGGTGCTGCTGGATCGTGAGCTGCATGCGAGTCGTGAGATGCGGACATTCACCTGGCTCGCCCTCGGACTCTTGTTCGCCGGGTCCTCCGTGTGCCTCTACAACTTTCTTCGGCAATGGCAGGTGTTGAGGGCCGCCGCGCTGGCCAGGGTATTTACACTGGCGCTCGTCGGAGGGCCACTCTTCCTTCTCGCCGTTGTCGTGGAGTGGAAGTTTCGGTCGAGCAGCACCGCTGACGGAGCTTCGATGGCTCTGCCCTGCGTCGTGCACGGCGTGGCATTGACGGCGCTGTGCCTCGGGACGTCCGGAGTTCGTTCGACTCGAACGGTTCAGGAACCACCCTCTAATTGATCGCGAATGGGCCGGGAGGTAGGGCGACTTACTTCCCGGCAGGCCCCGAGCGCACTACGGCAGCGGCTGAACTCGGTGATACCGAACCAGGTTTGAATCCTCACACCCCCTCAGGCATGCACAGGGGCACCTGCGTGCCCCTGTGCATGCCTGAGGGGGTGTGAGGATTCAAACCTGGTTCGGTACTACTCGCGCTCCATGTGTACCGCCGTCTCGACGCCCCAACCGAAGTTGTCGTCGGACGGATCGATCCTGCCCCACTCGTAGCGCCAGCCGTCGAGCTCGAAGTGCAGCTCTTGCGGCTTGCTCTCGAGGTCGAGCAGCACGAGACCGTGCGCGTCCGTCACGCCGATGCGTTCGCCGTCCGCGAACAAGGCGACGCCAGCGAGCGGGCGTTTCGTGTCGGTGGTGACTCGGAAGGCTTGGCCCCAGCCGGGCACGAGCTCGACGTCGAGCACCCACAGGTCGTCTTCGAGCCGGAAGGCCGATTCGTCGCCGGTGGCGAAGCGGTAGCCCTTCGCGCGGACGAGCCAGCGGTAGGGGTGGTCTTGCGGAATGGCTTCGAAGCGTTCAGAGTCCCAGTGCCGGTCGAGCAGCTGTTCGTTGGTCGGCTCACCGACCCAGAGCATGGCCCAGTTGGGTTCGATGGCTGCGCCACTCTGCGCGTCGACCGGGCGCAGCTCGAGGTCGCGCGTGTCGGCTTCGTCTTCACAAATGAACTCGATGTCGTTGGCGGGCGCACGAACGATGACGCTGCGGTGGTTCCACGCGTAGTTGTCCGTGGTCTCGATGCTCAGCTCGTACTCGCCGGCCGGGACGCGCTCGAACTCGAAGTCGGCGGTCCGGCCGTCGGAGCTCCGTCGAAAGCGAACCATCCGAAAGTCGGGCGCTGCATCGGCGTCGAGGCGTTGCAGGATGATCTGCGCTCCATTGCGCGGGCGGTACTTGCCGGTTCGACTCTTGAGCGTTCCGGAGATCGATCCGGACTGGCCATTGGACGTGAGTTGCGCCCGGAACTGATTGGCCTCGAAGGGAACGATCGTGACCTTGCCCTCCCATGCCGTGAACGTCTCGGCTTCGACGCGCACTGTCCATTCGCCGGCGGCGAGCGATTCCAGTTCGAACGCACCGCGCTTGTCGACGCCGACTTCGGTCGGGACTCGATCGACGTCGTCCGAAGGCCTCGCGATGATCCAAGCTGTTCTGAGGACCTTGCCGTTCTCGTCGACGACTTCGCCTCGCAGTGAGCCTTGAGGCTCGAACTTCAGCGGGAGCTTGCGCGGGTAGATGCCCTTCGTCGAGTTGACGGTGGTCGTCGCCACCCACTGGCCGTCGTTCGAGCGAACTCGCAGCTCCAAGCTCCAGTCGGGCGGGAGTTCACCGAACTGGCCGAGCATGTATTGCACGGTGAAGTCGTCGATCGGTTCGCGGAATCGCGCCCAAGGATTCGGCCCATCTCGCAAGTGTGCGCGGATCGCCGGCCTTTCGCCCATGTAGGCGCCGAAGAGCGGGTTGCCGCCGGCCGACAAGATGCCGGTCTCGTCTTTCGCTCGTGCGTCGTGCGCCGCACGCGACTGGCGCGAGCTGCCGCTGAAGCTCACCACGAAGTCGTCGTGATCGAGCCCTTCGGGGAGCTCGCCCTCGAAGTGATAGGTCGGGCCGATCGTGATGGGGATGTCTTGTTCGATGTCATCGAGCTGGTGAACGAGTTTCGCTTCGCGGGGCTCGTCCAGACTCGGATTCGACTGACTCGACCTCCTCAGATCGAAGAGCAAGAGCCCGTACCTGCCAGCCTCGAGCGCCTGCCTGCTGACGAAGCGACCCTCGGCATCGGTCGTCAGGCGCGAGCGAGTGGAAGACGGTCCCGCTGCGTTTCCGTCTTCGTCGATGGGACCGAAGAGTTCGAAGCGAAAGTCCGGAACCGGCTCGTTCGCGACAGGATCGACCAAGCGGCCGCGGATCAGCGCAACGTGAACGAACTCGACCTCGAACAACAGCGGCGTCTCGCCCGACGATTGCGCTTCGTCGAGGCGGATGCTCTTGACGCCGGCGCGCCACTCGTTGCTGTCGAGTTGAACCCTGCGCCCTTTGCGTTTCGGCTCGGGTAGCGAGAAGTGCCCGTCTGCGTCGCTGACCGTCCGCGCGAGTTCCTTGCTGCCGAAGCGCATGATCACGGGAACGCCGGCGACGGGTTTACCGGTGTCAAGCATGACGACGCGACCTCGCGGGCCGGTAATCGCTTCGCGTTCACCGACGGGGAACTCCGGCGTTGGTTCAGTTGTCTCTGAGTCGTCGTCCGATGCGACAAACGCGTTCATCTCGATCGGCGTGTCGTTCAGCGCCGGCGGGGCGTCAGGTGGCACGACGGCATCATCCGCGGAACTCGCTACGCCGTAGATCAACGCATAGAGAACGAGGCCGATGAGTCCGACTCCGCCGATGGCCGCGAGAGCAATCTTGGGTGTTCGACTCATAGCGCGGATCGTACCGAACCAGAATCGAATCCTCACAGCAGACACGGGTCTGGAGCGCTACAGCGCCCCAGACCCGTGTCTGCTGTGAGGATTCGAACCTGGTGAGGGACTACTCCGTCGCAGGCTGCTTCTGCATCACCTGACGATACGCGGACTGCAGATCGCTGATCAGCTTCGAGAGGTGCTCGTCCTCGTCTTCGTCGAGGTTGCCGCGCGTCTTGTCGCGGATCATCTCGAGGTCTTCGATCAGCATCTTCGCGTTGGGCAGGTTCATCGCCTTGTTGTTCGTCAGCGGGTTCTCGATGATCCCGAGCGACATCAGGCCTTGGTACGAGAGGCGCGTGATGAAGAGGCGGAAGCTGCCGCCGGGTAGCGGCATGTCGGCAGCGGTGAGTTGTTCGTCGGTCACGCGATGCTCTCTTTCTTGGCTTGCGGCGCGCCGTTGCCGGACGCGTGTTCGAGCGCGGCGGCGACGAAGCCCGCGAAGATCGGGTGCGGTGCCAGCGGCTTGCTCTTGAACTCGGGGTGGAACTGCACGCCGACGAAGAAGGGGTGTTCGGGGAGCTCGACGATCTCGACCAGTCCGCGGCCTTCGTTGTGACCCGCGAGGCGCATCGGAGAGTTCTCGAAGGCCTCGTGGTAGTCGTTGTTGAACTCGAAGCGGTGGCGGTGGCGTTCCGAGATCTCGGTCTTGCCGTAGAGCTCGTACGCCAAGCTGCCCTTGATCAACGTGCAGTCGTACGCGCCAAGCCGCATCGTGCCGCCCATATCGTCGACGTTCTCTTGATCGGGCATCAGCGCGATCACGGGGTGCGGCGTGTGCGGCGAGTGTTCCGCCGTGTGCGCGCCTTCGAAGCCCAGCACGTTGCGCGCGAACTCGATCACCGCGCACTGCATGCCGAGGCAGATGCCGAAGAACGGGATGTTGTTCTCGCGGGCGTAGGCGATCGCTTGGATCTTGCCCTCGAGTCCGCGCTCGCCGAAGCCGCCGGGCACGAGGATGCCGTCGACGCCTTCGAGGATCTTGGTGCCCTTCACGTGCACGTCTTCCGCGCTGATCTTGCGCAGCACGATCTCGCAGTTCGAGGCGATACCGCCGTGGTCGAGGCTCTCGTAGATCGACTTGTAGGCGTCGTGCAGCTGGATGTACTTGCCGACGACGGCGATCTCGCAGCGCTGCTTCGTGGTGCGGATGCGCTCGAGCATCTCCTTCCAGTCGGTCAGCGGGGTCGCGTTCGTGATGTCGAGGCCGAGGCGCGACGCGATCAAGCGATCGAGGCCGGCGTCGACCAGGTCGACGGGCAGCTCGTAGATCGAAAACTCGACGTCGCGCTCTTCGATCACACACTCGGGACGCACGTTGCAGAAGAGGCTGATCTTCTGGCCCATCTCGCGCGTCATCGCGACTTCAGTGCGGCAGACCAGAATGTCGGGCTGGATGCCGATCTCGCGCAGCTTGCCGACCGACTGTTGCGTCGGCTTGGTCTTCAACTCGCCGGAAGCGCGCAAGTACGGCAACAAGGTCACGTGCAGGAACAGGCAGTCGCCCTGCGGTGCTTCGAGTGCGAACTGACGCACGGCTTCGAGGAAGGGCAGCGATTCGATGTCGCCGACCGTGCCGCCGATCTCGGTGATCGCCACGTCGACGTCGTCGGGCGCGCCGTCGTGAATCGCTTCGCGAATCGCGTCGGTGATGTGCGGGATGACTTGCACCGTGCGGCCCAGGTAATCACCGCGTCGTTCCTTCGCGATCACCGACGAATAGATCTTGCCCGTCGTGTAGTTCGAGGACTTGGTCAAGACCGCGTGCGTGTAGCGCTCGTAGTGACCGAGGTCGAGGTCGGTCTCCGCGCCGTCGTCGGTTACATACACCTCGCCGTGCTGATACGGACTCATCGTTCCCGGATCGACGTTGATGTAGGGGTCGAGTTTCTGGAGCGAGACCTTCAGGCCGCGGCGCTCGAGAATCATGCCGAGTGCTGCGGATGTCAGTCCCTTGCCGAGGCTCGAGACGACTCCACCGGTGACGAAGATGTGCTTGACCATCAGGTGCGTGCCCTGTGCGGTTCAGGGAAGGATGTGTGAATCAGACGCGGAAGCGGTGCGACGGACAAAGTCCGCATATTCCTCCGCCGTGTCGATGCCGCGCGGTCGCCGGGAAGCGGGCAGCACCCGCAAGCGACCGCCGGCCTCGAGCCAGCGAAGTTGTTCGAGGTTCTCGGCGCGCTCGAGCACGCCGTGCGTCAGCGTGCAGAAGCGCGCCAATGCCGCGGGGCGGAAGGCGTAGACGCCGATGTGGCGGCGAGCGAGCGGTTCGCCCGAGTCGCTGCGCGCGTGCGAGGTGTCCGGGATCGGCGCGCGCGAGAAGTAGAGCGCATCGCTGTTCGCATCGAGCACCAGCTTGACCACGGAACGCGCGGCGAGTTCCGTCTCGGTCTCGATCGGCGCCCACAGGCTTGCGAGTTCGACGGATTCGTCGGCGAAGCAGTCGACGAGCGCGGCGAGGTCTTCCGGCGCGACGTCGGGTTCGTCGCCTTGCACGTTGAGGACCACGTCGAAACTCTTTCCGTCCTCGGCGTGCAGCAGCTCGGTCGCTTCGTGAACGCGGTCCGTGCCGCTCTGGTGATCGGCGCGCGTCATGCGCACTTCGACGCCGTGTTCCTCGGCGGCGCGCAGCACTTCGTCGCTGTCGGTCGCGACGACGACGCGCGCGATGCGGTCACAGTTCGCGACGGCGCGCGCGGTGTGCACGAAGAGCGGTGTGCCGGTCTCGGCCAGCAGCATCTTGCGCGGGAGACGAGTCGAGCCGATGCGGGCGGGGATCACTGCCACGGCCGAGAGGCCGAGGTTCCCACGCGCGGCATCCGGCTCGGGCCTGCGCATCAGCGGTTCTTCTGCCTGGTGTTCTGCTGGTTGAGCTTGTCGCGGTTGTCGTAGAAAAGCCCCGCGCCCGACGGGTTGTTCACGCGCTGCGCGCCGTAGACGAGGTTGTAGACGCTCATCAACTGCACGAGGCAGTTCTGCATGACGATCTTCTCGTCGTCGGTCGAACCGTCCGTGATCGCCATGTAACGCACGCCTTGCGGGTCGTCGATCTCGAGGCACTTGGAGTACGCGGTGCTGCGCAGCGGGGCGAGGCCGCGCATCGCGTACTTGCCGTAGCCTTGGCCCTCGATGTACTCGATAGTCGTCGCAACGATCTCGTCGGACGCGACCTTGATGCCGGCGTCGTTGCGCTCTTCCGAGTAGTTCTCGAGTCGGTCCGAGTGCGAGTCGTTCACCAACCCGACGGTCAGACCGCTGCGGTAGTCGATCAGCTTGACCGTCATCGGGATGCCGGTGATGTCAGCCTTCGAGTACTCGCTCGTGCCGGTCGAGCCGCAGGCGGGGAGGAGCAGTCCGATGGTCAGCAGGATCAAGCTTCGCAACATGCCGTGCAGTGGGATCGAGTAGGGAGGAGGGGGTGATTCGGTTCGGCCCGGCACCCCGACGCTTCCCACGTCGAAGGCCGTGATCCCGGCGAGGGACCGAAGTGGCCATCACGTGCACGCAGTGCGGTCAGTGTCAGCGGTCGAGTGCGGACTCGACCTGGGTTCCATTCACCGCGTACCCGCCCAAGATACGGACCGCTCGGCCAAGGCTCAAGCGTTGCGGCAGGTCTGTGCCCCGAGGATCGCGCGGAAGGTCCGCAGCGCGCGTCAATCGGGGTCGGGACTGCCGTCGTCCGGCCAGCGGTCGGCGGGCCGGATCGGCAGCAGGAAGCGGCCGGCTTTCAGCAAGCCGTCGCTCGTCAGCTCGCGACCCTGCGCGGCGCGGCCTTCGGTCGAGAGCAACTCGCCCTCCGCGAAGTCGATCGGTCGTTCCGCGCCAGGCAGGGCCGGTTCGAGCTGCGCGATCACGCGACCTTCTTCGTCGTAGCGCGCGATCTTCAGCCAGAGTGTCGCGACCATCTCTTCGCCGCGTCGCCAAGCGCCGCCCATCGGCTGGAACTCGTCGGTGAAGGGGTCGCGGCCGGCCTGCACCAAGTAGCTCTCGCGCAGCAGGGTGCCGGGGCGCCACTCGGAGAACGGCAAGGCGCCGCGCGCCGGGTCGTGGTTGTTCTGCCAAGGGTGCAGGCCCCAGGCGTAGACGCCGCTGGGCGTCGTCAACCTGTCGACGATCGTGTAGTCGCCCGTGACGCCCGTCGAGCTGCCGAAGTGGTACGTGATCCATCCGAAGCCGTCGCCCGCGAGCGTCTCGTAGGTCCAGCCGAGGAAGCTGACGCGTTCGCCGGCGCCGGGGCCGCCGACGCGCAAGAAGTCGGTGCGTTCGGGCAAGCTCCGGACGAGGTCGCGTTCGTGCCTGTACGCTTCGAAGTCCGCAGTGCGTTGTTGCACTTCGAACAGCGAGCGTGCGACGCGCAGCGTGCCCTTCTTGCGCATGACGACGACCGGACCGAGCTCGGCTTCGGTGTCGTGGTTCCAGAAGCACGCGACGACGTCGAAGTGTGCATTGACGGCTTCGAGCAGGTCGCGACCTTGATCGAGGATCGGCATATGCACGATGAACCAGTCGGCGTCGCCGAGCACTTCGAACATCTCGTCGCGTTGATCGCGATCGAGCGCATCGCGCCAGACGTCGAGCGGGTAAGGGAGCTTCTTGAGCTTCGTCTCGCCCGAGGTGCGACCGAAGACGGCCCAGTGGTAACTCGACACGATGCGCGGTTCGTCCGGCACGTTGTGTCGGATCATGCGCGGGCCGTCGCGCTGCACTTCGGCGTCGACGACGTCGTTGACGTAGTCCGCGGCTTGCCAGAAGACGCCGTACTGGCGCGTGTTGAGCGAGCGCAGCGTTTGCACGCCGAGGACCAGTGCAGCGACCAAGACGAGCTGCATACCGCAGCGCCGCAGTCCGCGCGCTTCGCCGGCGAGCGTCGTGAAGCCGAGCGCGCAGATCGGCGCGATCAACGGCAAGAGCGGAAGCCACAAGCGGAAGGACTTGCTGCCCTTGAAGCTCATCACCCAGACGTTCGCGGCGAACGTCAGGATCAAGATCCACGCCGACCAGCTCGGCTTGAACAGGGTGCGGATCACGCCGACGATGCCCAGCGCGAGCACCGGAACGACGAGCATCTGACGGATCTCGATCAGGTAGTAGAGCTTGCTCTGCAGCTGGCGCGGACCGCCCTCCATGTCGGGCGTGATCACGTCGCCGCGGATCTCTTGGGCACGCGCATAGAACCACGCGGCGGAGTCCTTGAAGCCGAGGTCCCACATCTGTCGTGAGAGCACTGAGCCGACGTTCTCGATCAAGTAGTTCGAGAGGCTGACGCCCCAGGTGCCGTAGCTGATCTTGTCGAGCACGACTTGGACGCCGAGCGCGATGGTCAGACCGGCGAGTACGCACGCAGAATGCTTCCAGAGCGTGCGCCGGTTGCGCAACACGACGAGCGCGATCAAGGGCGCGATGACGACGAGGCTCTGGTACGCCATCAAGGCCGACGCGCCGAGCCACAGTCCGCCGACGAGTGAACGCTTGCGCGAATCCGCGTCGAGCAAGACGTTCAAAGCCCACGCGAGGAAGAGTCCCGCAGCGATGCCGGAGAGCGGCGAGGCACAGTACTGCAGGAAGATCGGGTTGATGCCGACGAGGAAGCCAGCGACCCATCCCGCGTCGCGACCGCCGACGCGCGCACCGAGTCGATGGCACGCGTGCACCAAGGCGAGTCCGAGCGAGAGTTGCAGGATGCGGCAGAGCACGACGACCCAGCCGAAGTCCTGCGTACCGAGCAGACGAGCGAGGTAGAAGAAGGGTGCGAGCAGCGCGGAGAAGCCGAAGGAGCGGCGCACTTCGGCGAACTCCATATCGTCGCCGATGGCGAAGGAGTTCGCACGCTCCATGTACTCGACCGAGTCGGCGAGCTGATAGCCCTCGAGCTGGCTCCAGGCGAAGAGCTGGAGAGCCAAGATGAGGAACAGCAGCCAGCGGCTGCGTGGGTCGCGCAGGCTCGGGAGGGGTGTGCCGTCGGCGCCGCGGCGGACCGCGTGCGGTTCGTGGGAAGAGGCGGCGTGGGGGGCGGGCATGGGCGCGGGCCATCCTGCGGCCAAAGGGGCCCGTCCGGAAGGACTCAGGGCGAGCTTTCGACTCGATCGACGGGTGTCCGAGCGGCACCGCATGAGGTGTGGGCGGGATCTACACGCACAGCATCTGGTGGAAAAGGGGGCCACGATCGTTGACTCGCACCCCCCGGAAATGGATAAGAGGCGTTGCGCGCGGCCCCGGATCACTCTCGCCGGACTCGCCGCAACCTCTTTATTCGCAGTCACTTGCACTGAACGGGCTGACATGGGTCGCATCGAAAAAGCCATCGTCCTCAGCGTCCTCCTGGGCGTCATTCTGATCCTCGCGGTCTCCATGGAGCGGGGTGGAGGTGCGCAGGGCGTTCCTGACGTGCCGCCGGCCGGGACCGACCTGACCGCCCGCGGCCTGGATCGCAAGCACCTCGAGGGCGTCGGTCCGCGCAAGCCGGACATCGCTGAGCTCCGCAACCAGGGCGACGACCCCGCGCTGCTCTCGAAGGGCCCGACCGCGGAGCCCGTCCCGCTCGAACCCGAAGTGGCGCCGCTGCTGGACGCTCCGAACTCGAGCGCCGGACAAGGCTCGAAGCCCAGCGCTCTGCTGCACGCCGGCATCGACGCGCCGTCGAACGCTGCGCCGAAGTCGCAGTTGCCCGCTGACTCCGCGCTGATCACGCTCGAAGGCTTGAGCCGCACGAGCGACGACTCGCTGATGAGCTACCGTTGGACGATCGGCGACAGCTTCGCCGGACTCGCCGAGCGCTACTACGGACACATCGACTACGTGACGCTGCTGCAACGCGCGAACGAGGGGCACACGTACCGCGCCGAAGGCGACGAGATCCTGATTCCGGTCTACGACCTCGTCGTGCTGAACGACGACGCGTCGAAGCCGGGCACTGCCGACCCCGCGTCGGTCGTCGGCGCAGGTCAGTACGTCGTGCGCGAAGGCGACAGCCTCTGGACGATCTCGAAGAAGACGCTGGGCAAGGGGTCGCGCTGGAAAGAGATCCACGCGCTGAACGTCGATAAACTCCCGCGCGCCGACGCGGTGCGCGTCGGCATGGTCCTGCGCATCCCCGAGTAGCGCTTAGATCGAAAAACTGAACCTGGCACGGTACTTCACTCCAAGCGCTACTCGGCTCGTCAGCCGCGCAGGTTGTAGCGGTCGAGCTTCTTGTAGAGGTGGCTGCGCTGCATGCCGAGGCGCTCGGCGGTGCGCTTCACGTTGCCCTCGTTCTCGTCGAGCTTGCGGCGGAAGAACAGTGCTTCGCTGTCGTCCTTGAACTGCTCGAAGGTTTCGGCGGCGAAGGGCGCGTCGCAGCTCGTGACGCCGGGGCTGCTGGGCGCGGAGATCGCGGGGCCGCCGGCCAGGATCTGCTCGATCTCGTTCAAACCGATCTCCGGGCCGTCGGCGAAGACGTCCGCGCCTTCGATCAGATTGCGCAGTTGGCGCACGTTCCCCGGGAAGTCGAACTTGGCGAGTCGCGCGAGCGCTTCGTCGGACAGCGAGCGCGGGCGGCGTCCGGTGCGCTCGGCCAGTCGCTCGAGGAAGTGGTCCGCGAGCTGCGGCAAGTCCTCGCGTCGATCGCGCAGCGCCGGCACGTGCAGCGGCACCACGTTCAGGCGGTAGAACAGATCGAGACGGAAGCTTTTCTCCTCGACGGCCGCGGCGAGGTCGGCGTTCGTCGCCGCGATCACGCGGATGTTCACGCCGATCGTCTTGCTGTCGCCGACGCGCATCACTTCGTGCGTCTCGAGCGCGCGCAAGACCTTCGCTTGCGCCGCGAGCGGCATGTCGCCGATCTCATCGAGGAACAAGGTCCCGCCATCCGCCGCTTCGAAGTGTCCGATGCGCCGATTCACCGCGCCGGTGAAGCTGCCCTTCTCGTGACCGAAGAGCTCGGACTCGATCAGCTCGTCGGGAATCGCGGCGCAGTTCACCGTCACGAACGGGCCGCCGCATCGCGGACCCGCGAGGTGCAAGTTGCGCGCGACGACTTCCTTGCCGGAGCCGTTCTCGCCCGTGATCAGCACCGCGGCTTCTGAGGAAGCGACTTGCATGACTTGTTCGCGCAAGCGTTGCATCGCCGCGCCATCGCCGATCAATTCCCAGCGACCGCCGAGCTGTCGACGCAGTCCCGCGTTCTCGGCGAGCAGCTCGCGCTCGCGCAAGGCGGCGCGGATCGTGACGAGCACGCGGTTCTCTTCGAGCGGCTTCTCCAAGAAGTTCGCCGCGCCGCGCTGCATCGCGTCGACCGCCGTCGCGACGTCGGCGTGCCCGCTGATCATCACGATCGGCGGGGGGGCGGGGCGTTCCCGGATCGCGCCGAGCAGCTCGATGCCGTCGATGCCGGGCATCTTCACGTCGGTCAAGACGACGCCGGCTTCGCGTCCGCCTTTGCGTTCGCGTTCGAGTCGCGCCAGGGCTTCTTCGCCGCTGCGCGACGTCCAGACCTCGTAGCCCTCGTACGCGAGCAGCATCTCGAGGGCCGTTCGGATATCGCCGTCGTCGTCGACGACCAGGATCACGGTGCGCTCTCTCGTTTCCTCGGCCATGGGGAGAGATTACGCTGCGAGCGTGGAAAGCCTGAGGTGCAAATTGGAGGCGGGGGATGCGCTCGTCGCCGGCGTGCTCTCGGGCACCTCGGCCGACGGCATCGACGTGGTGCTGGCCCGGCCGCGCGTGGATCGCGCGAGCGGTCGCCCGCGTCTGGCCGCGCTCGAGACCATCCACTTCGCCACGCGGCCCTTCGAACCCGAGCTCGCCGCACGCGTGCGCGCCGCCCTCGACGGCGCCGCGCTGGGCCCGCGCGAGATCGCCTTGCTCGGGCGCGACCTCGGAACCGCCTTCGGAACCGCGGCGCGCGCCGCAGCGGACGAAGCGGGTTGCGCGCTCGATCTCGTCGCGAGCCACGGTCAGACCATCTATCACCACGACGGCGCGGAATCCGCGGGCAAGGCCGGCTTGCAGCTCGGCGACGGCGACTTCTGCGCGGAGGCCGCGGGATGCGCGGTGGTCTCTGACTTCAGGCAACGCGACTTGGCCGCAGGAGGGGAAGGCGCGCCGCTCTCCGCACTCGTCGATGACCTCTTGCTCGCGGACGTGCCGCGACCGCTGCTGCTGCTGAACTTGGGCGGTATGGCGAACCTCAGCTTCTATGGATCGGACGGCGCGTGCGTCGCCTTCGACACCGGTCCCGCGGGTAGCTTGCTCGATGGCGTCACGCAGCGCTTTCACGATCGGCCTTACGACGAGGGCGGTGCGCTCGCGTCGAACGGCGCGGCGCACGTCGCGCTGACCGACGAGCTCTGCGCACACCCCTTCCTCGCCGCGGCGCCGCCCAAGAGCACCGGGCGCGACACCTTCGGCTCGCCCTTCGTCGACGAGCTGATCGAGCGCGCCGTCGCGCTCGGCGTGCAGCGCTCCGAAGACTTGCTGGCGACCTGCGTGTCGTTCATCGCCCGCTCGATCATCCGCGCCTTCGACCACCTGCCCGAGCGCCCCGCCGAGCTGCTCGTGGCCGGCGGGGGAGTCCACAACCTCGCCCTGATGCGCGCGCTCGAGCTCGAGGCCGGCCTACCCACGCGCTCCAGTGCGACGCACGGCCTCGATCCCGACGCCCGCGAGGCCCTGGTCTTCGCCGGCCTGGGTGTGCGCGCCTTGCTCGGTGAAGCCTCGACGCGCCCGGGCGTCAGCGGGGCGCGAGCCGGGCGGGTGCTCGGCAAGCTCAGCCTCTCCGTCGTCTAGAAGAACTGGCTGGCTTCCGTGTGGATCCGCCCTGGCGGGTCCTTCACAGCCCCTTCATGGGCGGCGGGCTGCGACGCCGGCTGCCGTGGTCCGAGGCCCCTCGCCCGCGGAGCCTCGGCGCTCGCCGCCGCGACTCCTTGCCGCGCGCCGACTTGTGAGCCGTGCCTCCCGCCGGACCAACACGGAACCCAGCCAGTTCTCTCGGTAGTCGAGGGGGTGGGAGGGGATAGGATCGGCGTGCGCCGCACCGCACCCGCGAGGCCTGTTCCGGGCTCTCTAACGCGGGTCGGCGCTTGATCCCCTGCGCCCCCCCGCTATCATCCCGCGTCCCCTGTACCTCTTCCCCCGAAGTGCAGATCCCCTCAGGACGTCCGCGGAGTGCACCCCGGGCGCTCGACCCCTCATCCCAACCTTGCCTCTCAGGCATGCCTCACAGGAAGCCCCGCCATGACCGGTCTGCGCCGCTCCCTCGGACTCCTCGCCGTCCTCTCCGCGCTCTCCCTCCCCGCGCAGGCAGCTCCCTTCGTCGACGAGGTCTCCGACCTCTTCGATGAAGGTGTCGAGCTCCTCAAGCAGGGCAAGGAAGAAGCCGCCCTCGAGAAGTTCACCGCCGTCCTGGCTATGCAGCCGGATCACGAGGCGGCGTACGAACTCTGGAAAGACACGGATGACGACATCTGGGTCGACATGCTCGTCAAGGGCGGTCAGTACGAACTCGTCGCCAAGCGCTTCCTCGATCTGGCTTCGGTCCAGCAAGGGCAACGCGCCGACGATCCCGATGCGATCCGCGAGCTGGTCCGTCAGCTGCAAGGCGAAGACGTGCTCGAGCGTCGTCGCGCGCAGCGCACACTTGCCGCCAACCACGGCGAGTACGCGGTGCCGCACATGATTCACCACCTCGCGGACACCGTGAACGAAGACCGTCGCGTCGTCGTGATGCACGCGCTCACCGAGATGGATCGCAGCGTCGTGCTGCCGTTGCTCGCGGCCTTGCACACCGATGACGCTTACCTGCGCCGCAACATCGCGCTGGTGCTCGGCTACCTCGGCGACCCGCGCGCCGGCGCCGCGCTCAGCTTCCTCGCGACGCACGATTCGGACGAAGGCGTTCGCATGGCCGCCAAGGAAGGCGCGATGAAAGTCGGCGCCACCGGCGACGCACTTCCGCTCTTCTTGCAGCTCGGCTCCGACTACCACCGTCGCGCGGCAAACGTGCTCAACCCCGGCGACTGGTCGAGCGTCGTCTGGTCCTGGAAGGACGGCGAACTCGCCAAGACCGAAGTCGCGCGTTACCTCTACGCCGACGAGCTCGCCAAGCAGTCTTACCTGCACGCGCTGATGGTCGACCCTTCCAGCCTCGACGCGCGCGCCGGCCTCGCCCGCTCGTACGTCTCGCAGCTCGGTGAACTCGAGATGCGCGCCGCTGCCGGTGCTGACATCGAAGGTTCGGAAGGCCTCGCTGAGTCGGCCCTCGCGGTGAACTCCTCGGGCGTCGACGCCCTCGACCTCGCGCTGCAGTGGTCCGTCGCCGACCGCGACGCTTCCACCGCCGGCCAGTTGCTCCGCGCGCTCGGCGGCCTCGCCGGCCGCCCGACGCCCGGCATGACCGCCGCGCTCGGCCAGGGTGACGGCGCGATCCGCTCCGAAGCCGCCGTCGCACTGGGCTACCTCGCCTACGCGAACAGCCAAGCCGCCGGTAGCGACACCGTCGCCGCCCTCGCGGAAGCCGCCGGTCGCGAAGTGGTTCGCATCGCGATGGTCATCGACTCCGACACCGCTCGCGGCAACGCGATGGCCGGAGCGCTCGAAGCTGCCGGCTTCATGGCGATCGCCATGCACCGCGGCACGGCCGCGGTGCACACGCTGCGCCAGGTTCCCGGCATGGACGTGATCGTGGTCGCGGACAGCCTCAGCGACCTGACCACCGCGCAGGTCGTCGACGACATCCGTCGCTCGGAACTGCTCGCCGCGACGCCCATCCTGCTGATGGGCAGTGAAGAAGCCGCCGAAGCTTACGGAGACACGATCAACGGCACCGTCGCCGCCGGCGACGTCGCCGCGGTGGAAGCCGCGGTCGAAGGTGGCATGAACCAAGACCGCGAACGCGCCAACGCCCTCGCGGCGGACGCCGCCACGGTGCTCGAGATGCTCGCGCGCGGCGCGGGCAAGACGGACCTCTCCGGAGTCGCGCCGGCCCTCCTGGGCACGCTCGCCGCCGAGCGCCCCGACGGCGTCACGATCCCGGCCATGGGTTGCCTCGGCGCCGTCGCCGGCACCGATGCCGTCGGCCCGCTGATGGGTGTCCTGACGGCGGACGACCGCTCGGACGAGGCTCGCGTCGCCGCGGCGGGTGCCATCGGCCAGATCGCCACGCGCTCGGGAATGACCGCCGAAGGGGCTGCTCTCAACTCTCTGGTGGACGTCATGCAATCCGACGCTAGTCTTTCCGTCCGCAGCGCTGCCGCAGCCGCCGCGGGCCGCATGCGTCTCGACGCCGAGCAGCGCGCCCAGCTGGCCGCCGCGACGCGCGTGATGCTCAGCGAGTAGTCGCCCACCCGGCGACACGCTCGCGACAACTCAGACCAACGCCAGATTAGCTCAGTGGTAGAGCACTGCTTTCGTAAAGCAGGGGTCATCGGTTCAAATCCGATATCTGGCTCCAAACCTTCAGCGCAGCTGCCCCTCGATCCGAGGGGCGGCTGCGCTGCTTTCACGCTGAGGACCGCGCAGGCGAGCTGGACTCGATCGCGATCCGTGGACGCCGTGCAATTGAATCCCCGGCGCTCCGTGCTCTACCGAATCTCCGGTCGCGCAATCCATCTCGCCTTCTTGGTGACGATGCTGCCGTTCTTCCGGTGGTCGGTGGAGGTTGCCTCGCTGTAGGCGTGCGGGTCATTCGAACTGGTCTCCAGCACGCTCCTGATCCTCTGCACAAGCTACGACTTCCACGAGTTCGCGCGACGCGAGCCCACTGTGGGCCGGACTTCGCGGCCGGCGCTCGATCAGTCGCTGCGGCTGCTCGGCACTGCCCTGGTCGCCTAGGCTGCCGTGTGCGCCATTCTGGTGATGTTGGACGTGTCGATTCCGGAAGCTCTGTGGATGCCGCTCGCGGCGGCAGTCCCTGCGTTCGCGCTCTTCATCCCGTATTGGCTGCGTCGCTCCGAAGCCGCAGAACGGGAATCGGCCTCGGCGGCGTCGGAAGAGCGCACGTCGCCCTGACGCCTAGTTCTCCGGTCCCAGCTGCGCCGCGAGCCACGCGCGCGTCGCGTGCCAGCGGGACTCGAGCGTGCGCAAGGGGATGTCCATGATGCGCGCGCAGTCGCGGTTGGTCAGGCCGCCGAAGAAGCGCAGCTCGACGAGGCGCGCCGACTCCGGCGAGCGCGAGTGCAGTTCCTCGAGCAGCTCCTCGAAGATCAGCAAGTCGATCGTGCGACCGGGGCGGGCTTCGAGCCGATCGAGCCAGTGATCGAGAGCCAGTCGCTGGGCCGGCGCATCGCGCTTGTCGGTCCGCAAGCGGCGCGCGTGATCGACCAAGACACGGCGCATCGCCTTCGCGGCGACGGCCAGGAAGTGGTCACGGTCGGAGTATCGATACTCCGAGATGCGCAGGTAGACCTCGTTGACGAGCGCCGTCGGCTGCAACGTGTGGTCGGCTGGTTGGCCGGCCATTTGTTGCTGGGCCTTGCGATGGAGTTCCTGATACAGAGCGGTGAAGAACGCGTCGGCGTCTTCGGGGCTCTCGGAACCGGCGATGCGTGCGAGCTCTACGAGGCGGGAGTCCTCGTCAGCGGGAAGCATGTGCCTCATTCTTACGCATTCCGGGGCGAGCGAGCGAGGATGCGCACGCGTTTTTGCCGAATCGCTGCGTTGTGTTCGAGGCGTCGCGCGACAGGATAGGTGCTGGAGCACAATCATGATTCTTGAACAGCACTACCTCGGATGCCTCGCCCAGGCCTCTTACTTCCTCTGTGACCCCGCGAGCGGTATTGCGGTGGTCGTCGATCCGCGGCGCGACGTCGAACTCTACTTGGAGCGAGCCCGGCACCACGGCGTCGAGATTCGTCACGTGATCCTGACGCACTTCCACGCTGACTTCGTCGCGGGGCACATCGAGCTGCGCGAGCGTACCGGCGCGCGCATCGCGCTCGGTCCGGGTGCGCAGGCGGACTTCGCTTTCCACGAGCTGACCGACGGCGAACGACTCGACTTCGGCACGCTGCGCATCGAAGTGCGCTCGACGCCCGGGCACACGCCGGAGAGCGTCTGCTTGGTCGTGTACGACCTCGCTGAGTCGGCGAATGAACCGCACGGCGTGCTGACCGGCGACACGCTGTTCATCGGCGACGTCGGTCGCCCTGACTTGATGTCGTCCGTCGGTTACACGCGCGAAGCGCTGGCCGGCATGCTCTACGACTCGCTGCAGCGCTCGATCCTCACGCTGCCCGACGCGACGAAGGTCTATCCCGGTCACGGCGCGGGTTCGGCGTGCGGCAAGGCGTTGTCGAACGAGACGGTCTCGACGATCGGTGAACAGCGCGCGTTCAACTACGCGCTGCAACCGATGAGTAAGGCCGACTTCGTGCGCGAAGTGACGACCGGCTTGCGCGATGCGCCGAAGTACTTTGCACACGATGCGCAGTTCAACCGCGAAGAACGGCCGACGCTCGACGCCGAGCTCGAGCGGAACTTGAACGCGATCAGCTTGGATTCGGCGTTGGAACTGGCGCGTTCACAAGGCGCGCAGTTGCTCGACACGCGTGATCCCGAGGACTACGCGGCGGGGCACCTCGCCGGGGCGACCTACATCGGGCTGTGCGGCAAGTACGCCGGCTGGGCGGGCGCGTTGCTCGATCCGCAGCGACCGATCGTGATCCTCGCCGCACCCGACAAGCAGCGCGAGAGCGCACTGCGACTCGGACGCATCGGATTCGATCGCATCGCGGGCTTCGTCGAGGGTTACGCCGCGGAGCTCGATGCGCATCCCGAACACCGCCGCACCACCGCACGCGTCGACACTGAAGAACTGCTCGCGCGCATAGGCGGTGGAAACACGGTGCAAGTCGTCGACGTGCGCGGCCCCGGCGAGTGGGACGGCGGGCACCTGCCCGGCGCGACGCACATCCCGCTCGATGAACTCAGCGAGCGAATCAACGAGCTGCCGAGCAGCCCGTACGTGTTGCAGTGCCAGGGGGGCTATCGCTCACTGATCGCGGCCAGCTTGGTCGAAGCGGCCGGCGGCGAGCAGCTCGTCGACCTGCGCGGTGGGTTCGCCGCGTGGGTGCAGAGCGGCGGACCGATCGAGCGACCCGTCAACGCATAGGTGGGGTGGGTTGCGTGTCCGTGAAGGCGGGCGCTCAGGACTCGTCGAGTTCGATCCACTTCTGGACGACGACGGGTTCGTAGTTCTCGAAGGCCTCGAGCAAGCGCCCCGGATCGTCTTCGCGCATCAGCATCGCGGCGTGTTGCGCGTGGAAGAAACCCTCGCGCACGCTGTGCTCGATGAAGTGGACCAACCCCGAGTAGTAGTCGTCGACATCGAGCAAGCCGATCGGCTTCGCGTGGATGCCGAGCACCGACCAGGTGAGGATCTCGAAGGTCTCTTCGAAGGTTCCGACGCCGCCGGGCAGCGCAATGAAGGCGTCGGAGAGCTCGGCCATCATGGCTTTGCGCTCGTGCATCGAACCAACGATGTGCAGCTCGTCGAGACCGGCGTGCGCGACTTCCTTGGCCTTGAGGCCTTCGGGGATCACGCCGATCGCCTTGCCGCCGGCGGCCATCGCGGCGTCGGCGAGCGCGCCCATCAGGCCGACACGCGCGCCGCCGTAGACCAGCTCGATCTCGCGTGCGGCGAGCAGTTCACCGAGCGCCACGGCCGCAGCGCGGTAGGCGGGACGGGTGCCGGGATTCGACCCCGTGAAGACGCAGATCCGTTTCATCCGCGGAGGGTACGGTGTCAGGGCAAATCGCGCACGGTGCATGACACCGCATCTGCCGGAAGGCCGCTGCGGTGTCATGCACCGTGCGCGATTTGCCCTGACACCGTACCCGAGTCTTGACGAGTCGTTGACAGTCGCTGGGTCGCGCGGCGTAGGCTGGGGCCGATGGCGAGCCGATCCGGAGCGCGAGGAGATCAGAGCGCGGCCCGGCGCGAGCTCTTCGTCGGCGGCCTGGGCGTCGCGCTCGCGGTCTTGCTCGGGGCCTTCGCCTTCGGACCCTGGGGCGACGCACGGGCCGCACGCCGCGACGCGCAGGAAGCCTTCGACGGGTTGGTCGCGAGTCGCTTGGCCACCGAGTGGGGCGCGCTGCAGGGCGAGGGCGAGCTGATCGCGCCCGTCGGCGAACGCTACCGCTGGGCGGTGGGCTCGGAATCCCCGCCTCGCCGGCCCAATCCGCGCCGCGTCGAAGCGACCGCAGCCGGTGGCTCGCGACACTTCGCCACCCGCCTCGCAGCCGCGGACGTGCTCGAGATCTACGACACCAATCTCAACGCCGCAGCCCAGCAACTGCTGGAGGCGTTGGACGATCCGGAACTCTCGGATGGGCAACGCGCGATCGCGCGATTGCGCATGATCCAGCTCGCGGCGCGTGCCGGAGTCGTCGGTTCCGTCCGCGCGCAGTGGTTCGACGCCTCGCATGAGCTGACGGGAGCCGAGACCGACGACGGATTGTCGCTGCTCGTCGCCTGCGGGCTCGCCGCAGCCCGCGTGCTGCCTGAGCAGGAACGTTGTGGCGTCGCACAGCGGCTCAGCCACGCGTGGGGCAATGGTGAGCTCGCGCTCGAGAACGAACGCCCGCTGATCGTGCCTCGCGATGGAATGTCCCCACCGCTCGTCACCGAGACCACGAGTATCGGCGCTCTCGCCCGACGCCTCGAAGCGTTGTCAGACGATCCGCTCTGCTTCGACGAGTCCTTCCAGCGGCGACGCGATGCGTGGCTTGCGACCGGACTGGTCAGCTTGATGGGGAAGCTGCCCGAGCCGCGCGGCAACGGCCGCTGGAGCACGCACGCCACGCGCGTTGGTCCGTTTGCGGTTCGATCGGATGACCAGGGGGTGCGAGCCGGCAGCTTCGTCGATCCCACGGGAATCGGCCGCGTGCTCGCAGAGCGGCTCGAACGCGCCGCTCCCGAGTCGGCGTTCGGCGAGTGGACCTTCGCAGTCGCGCCCGGCAGCTTGCCGACGGCGGACTCGCTGCTCGGCGGTTGGCTGAAGCTCGAGTTCGTCCCGCACGCCGGTGAGCTTCCGCCTGCTGTGCGTGCAGCCGGCCGCTTCGCGAACGTGTTGCGCTGGGGGACGTTGATCGCCGCCGCGAGCCTGCTGCTCGCCAGCTTCGCCATCGTGCGCGCTCTCGCTCGCGAACGGCGCCTCGCCGAGCTCAAGTCGACCTTCATCGCGAACGTCAGCCACGAGCTACGCACGCCGCTCGCGTCGATCTTGTTGATGGCCGAGAACCTCGAAGAGGGCCGCGTCAGTGATCCGGCGTCGCTCGGGCGCTACCACTCGAACATCCGCCGTGAAGCGCAACGCTTGCGGCGCTTGGTCTCCGACGTCTTGGACTTCTCGAGGCTCGAGCGCGGCGCCGGTCCGCGCTTGGAACGCGAGGAACACGACCTCGGCGCGTGGGGCACCGACGTCGCGGAAGAAGCGCTCGACCGCGGTGCGCGCGACGGCGTCGCCGTCGAGGTCTCCGTGGCCGGCCTGCAAGGCCAACGCGCATTGTTCGACAGCGACGCGCTGCGCCGCGTCGTGATCAACTTGGTCGACAACGCCGTGAAGTACGGCGGCGGCGAAGTGCGCTTCGCCGGAAGCGTCGAAGACGACGAGCTCGTGCTGGTCGTCGAAGACCACGGACTCGGCATTCCCGCCGCGGAGCACGAAGCGATCTTCGATCCCTTCCGGCGCCTGGCCGACGGCGAAGGTCCGGCTGGCACGGGGCTCGGCCTCGCGATCGTGCGCGCGCTCGTCGAAGCGCACGGCGGGCGGATTTCCGTCGGTTCCGGGGAAGCTGGACGCGGCGCGCGCTTCGAAGCGCGCGTGCCGCTCATGGACGATAGAACGCACGGAGACACCGCATGAGTCGCGCCCGCATCCTGGTCGTCGAGGACGAAGAACCGCTGCGCATGGCGCTCTGCGACGCGCTGCGCTCGGAAGGCTTCGAAGTGCTCGAAGCGGCCGACGGCGTCGCCGGACGCGACACGGCACTGCGCGAGGACCCCGACCTCGTGCTGCTCGACTTGATGCTGCCGAAGCTCGACGGCTTCGGCGTGCTGACGGCCTTGCGCGCCGACCGGCTCAGCGCGCCGGTCGTGATCCTCTCCGCGCGCGGCGAGGAGTGGGATCGCATCCAGGGCTTCGAGGTCGGCGCGGACGACTACGTCGTGAAACCCTTCTCGATGCGTGAGCTGCTCCTGCGCGTGCGCGCGCTGCTGCAACGCGAATCGGGCGGCGCGCCGGGCATCGCCGGCGAACGACAGTCCGCGCGCTTCGGCAAGGTCGTCGTCGACTTTGCGGGTTACTCGCTGACCATCGACGGCGAGCGCCGCGGACTCTCGCGCAAGGAGCTCGATCTGCTGCGCTTCTTCCTCGAACACCCCGGCGAAGTGCTCGAGCGCGATCGCATCCTCGACGGCGTGTGGGGGACCGATGAGTTCCCTTCGACGCGTACGGTGGACATGCACGTGTTGAAGCTGCGCCGCAAGCTGGAAGCCGATCCGGAGCATCCCGAGCACCTCTTGACGGTGCACGGCGTCGGCTACAAGTTCTTGAAGTGACAGGGCTTGCGGCGGCGTTGACGACTCGTTGACCGGCCCGCAACGACCCATCGACAGGCTCTACCCCTCGGCGTCGTCAACTGACCACAGACGAACGAAGCGGGAGCACGGCTCCTGCGCACCGAACAACCCGCGGACGGCGGGCGAGACCAAAGGGGGCTTAGCGATGGGGAATCCGATGTTCAGGAACTGGCTGTGGATCGCGATCTTGATGGCGATCTTGTTCGGCGGGCGCGCGGCGGCGCAGCAAGGCGGGGTCACGGCTGAGTCGATGGGGCAGCAGCTCCGCGAGGAGATCGCCGAGCTGCAGGATTCGATCGCGACGACGAAGAGCGAGCTGTCGTCTTTGGAAGCCGAGCTGTCCGGGTACACGCCGGAACACACCAAGCACGCGCAGATCACGGAAAAGCTCGCTGAGCTCGCGGACGAGCTCGCAGCGCTGGAAGCCGCGCTGAACATCGCCCAGCAGCGTCAAGACGCCGCCACCGTCATCTGCGTCTACATCGGCCCGCGCCCGGCGCTGAACGAGGACTCGCCCGGCAAGGTCTATCGCCAACAGCTCGCTGAACTCGATCTGCTGGTGACCGTCGACCGCGACTTCGCGGAGGCGGAGCGTCGCCTCGCCATCCTGCGACTGCGCGCGATGGGGCCGCCGGCGTACGAGGGGCAGCGCGAAGTCGTCACCCTCGCCACTTCGCGTCTCGCTGAGGTGCAACTCGCACAGCGCGCACCGGATCGCGCGCTGGAGACGGTGAACAGCCTGCTGACGCGACGACCCGTCGATTCACTCAGCTCGGACGAGTGGTTCACGCCCGCGAAGCAAGAGTGGATCGAATACGAGCGCGAGTGGCTGCAAGACGGACGCCTGATCAGCTTGCGCAAGCTCGCCTCGAGCGAACTCGAGCGTCGTGCGCAGGCACCCGTCGGAACCGAGATTCAGGTGCCCGCCGAAGTCACCGACGAGATCTGGCGCGACATCCAAGAGGGCGACGGGGGCTTGGTCAAGGCGATGGGGTCGGCCGCGGTGCCGGCGCTCGAACAGCTCGTCGTGCTCTCGATCGACCGCGTGCAACCCAGTGCCGTCGCCGACCCGCAACGCGACCCGCTGACGTGGTTGATGGAAGTCGCGCCCATGCGCGCCCTCGAGCTCATGGCGCAGCATGTCGACCAGCGCTCGATCGTCTGGCGCAAGCGCATCCTGCGAGCGATGCACGCCCGCGCGAGGCGCTGGGCGGCGAAGGGCGTCTACGAGAGTCGCCGCACGGCCGCGCTGCAGTTCGTCGCGAACGACGACTGGCAACAGATCGTGGATGTGCTCGCGACGGATCTCGCGCTGTGGGAGGACACCCGCGGTCTGCTTAGCTGGAGCGCCGAGATCACGGAGTGGACGCCGGTCCAGGAGTCGGTCGTGCGCGGCCTGCTGCTCGACGGCAACCCGGAACACTTCGCGCTGATCACCTCGCCCGGGCGTGGCCCGTTCTGGCAGGAATCGACGGATGCGGAACGTGCGCTGCTGCGCGATGGACTCAACGATTCGCGACCGGAAGTGCGCGCCTTCGCGGCGGAGCAGCTGACGGACGTGCACGACTTCATCGATGGACTCGGAAGCGGGGACCCCGTGGTGATCCACAACTTCGCAGAAGCGAGCGTGAAGCAGTCCAACGAGAAGCTCCGGAGAAGCACCAAGGTCGAAGATCTTGCTCCCGAACAGCTGGAGCCTTGGATCGACGCCATGCTGACCCAGTTGCCGAATGCGGCGCTCGAGGACCGCTATCTGCTCGCAGATGCTCTCACGCACCCGAACATGCGTGAGCACGTCTCGGCCGAGCGTTTGACGGTGATCATCGACGATCCCGATGCCGATGTGCGGCGCAAGCTGTTCAGCCGCTTCGACCTCGGGAACAATGACAGTAAGCCGTTGAGCGAACGCGAATTCCACTTGTTGCGGGCGCTGCTCGACGACGCGGCGGAGGAAGTCCGGGTCATGATCCTGCGTGTTGAGCACCAGTTCGACCAACCGACGCGCCTCACGCGCGACGAGCTGCTGCGGCTTGCGCAAGACGAGTCGACTCAGGTGCGTGCGACTCTGGCGTGGCTCCAGATCCCCGACGTCGACTTGCGCTCGGAGGTCTTCGCGAAGCTCGCAGCAGATCCCGAAGAGGACGTGGTGCAAGCTGTCGATTCACGGGTCCAGTACATCGTGCGCGGGGACGTCGCCGAGATGGCTTCGCTGATGCCTTACTTCAAAGCTCGGGTCGAGAATACGCAGCAGCCCATGTTCTTGAAGCCCGAGATGCCGCGGGGCAACGCGTTCGAGTTTATGAAGAGCACAGAGGGGATGGCGATCGCAGTTCGCTTCGCGCATGAGAACTCCGCTGCTCCGGCGACGCGTTCGATCGTGAGCTATTGGAACTACGTGCGCGGGCAAGGGCAGCTGCAAGTCGAGCTGCTGATGGGCCTGCCTGCGGAAGACCTCGCTTACCTGCTGAAGGCAGCGGCGGCGCAGCTCGAGAATCCGATGGCGAGCACCTCGGTGCGTACGACGAACGGGGTGCCTCACTTCGAGTTCGAGCACGCGCTTCGCGAACTGATGTCGCAAGACTTGCCGGAACTCGAGCGCGCGATGCGGATGCTCGCCGAAGACCAGACGGCGTCCCGCGTGATCCGCTTGCACGCCTTCGCCTGGCTCATGGCGAATCGACCCGAGTCGACGCTGGACGCCTGCGTGGCCTTCTTGCGCGAACCGATTTGGGAAGACGCGACGCTGAACGACCAGAACCTGCGCGCCGGGATCCAGTCGCTCTCGCGCTTCATGGCACTCGAGTACCGCAATCGCTTCGCGCTGGCGGTGGTGCAGTCGCCTGACGTCCCGAGCTTGATCGCGAGCGAAGTGACCGACGACTATCTACCCGAGTCAGCTGGCGGCGTCGACGTCTCGCGCGCGATGCTGAAGCGCTGGTTGACGCCCGAGACGACTTACTCGCCGGCGAACGACGCACTGCGTCACATCGGCGGGATGCCGGGCGAGGTCGAGCCGGCGCTGATGCGTCAGGCACTGCGCATGGGCAGCCTCTCCCGCTCGGCGCTCTTCGCGCTCGCGCAGCTCAAGGACCCACAGTTCTTGCCGGACTTGCGCGACGCCTTGAGTCCGACGTGGATCGGCTATGCGGTGTCGCGTCACAGCTTCGCGAAGGAGGTGGCCTTCACGATCAGTCAGTACATGACCGACGAAGCCGCCGAAGTGCTGCTCGAAGGCGTCGGCATCGCCGAGACCGACGAAGTGCGCCAAGCGTGCTTCGACGCGCTCGAACGCATCCGCCTCTACCAGGAAGCGCGCGAGCGCATCGGCCGCCACAGCTCGGGAGTCGAGAAGCGCGACGAAGCGGTGCGCGAGCTGGTCGCGATGTTGGACGACCCGGATCCGGCGACCGTCGTGGCTTCGATCCGCGGCTTGGCCGCGCTCGGCGCGGTCGACGAGCTCCCGACTTTGATCCGCTTGATGAAGCACGCCGACAAAGACGTGAAAGCCGCTGCGCAGGCCGCCGTGGCGCGTCTGACTGAACCTACACCGAAGAGTGACCGCGGCGACGCCAAGAGCGACCGCTAGCCGCCTACCGCTCCGGGTATGGTGTCAGGGCAAGAAGCGCGCGGTGCGGTAGGCGGATCGTCATGAGACCTCGTCGCCTCTTGTTGACTGCTTGCTGCTCCTCGGCGTCTCGATCAGCGCAACGGCGCAGGGTCGTGAGTGGCCTGAGTGGTTGCCGCGCGCTCTGATTCACGGTCGTGTCGTCGATGCCGACCAACAGCCGCTCGGTGATGTTGAGGTCTTCCTCGTCACCTTCGAAGACGTCTGGTGCAGCGGCTGGTACGCGCCGAGGATCGAGGTGGGGCGTTGGTACCCCCGCGGCCGGCGGGTCAAGACGCCGGCGGATGGTCGCTACCACTTCTCGGTTCACGTGCCGGAAGCGGACGACATCTGCGTCTACGTGCGCGGCTCGATCCACAAGTCCGTAGCGAACCGTAAGCTCGGCCTCGCGCGGGACGCGGACCAACCGCCGCTGCTGGAAGGCGGCAATCGGATTCCGACGATCGAGCTCGAAGCGGCCGGGGCCGTCGTCGGCGTCGTGCTCGACGAACGCCGGGCTGCGATCGTCGGCGCTGAGCTCAGAACCAACATGGGCTGGAGGAACGGGCCGTTCTGGGGTTGCGTCACGGAGGCGGACGGCTGCTACGTGCTCGCGCGCCTGCCGCCTGGTCCCGCTGAGCTCATGTTGGAAGGGGTCGACATTCGCGCCGCTTCCCCGGCTGACGAGCTCGAAGTCATCGCCGATCAGACGATCACCGGTCCGACGATCGAGCTGGATCGGTCGTCCACTTTGAGCGGGGTCGTCGTCGACACGGCCGGTCGGCCGGTGCCCGATCTTCGCATCGAGCTGCACCCTTACCGCAGCGGGCGCTTCACCTCCGTGCAGACCGACCGAGCCGGGCGGTTCCACTTCTTCTTGGAGCACGACGGCAGCCACTCGCTTCAGCTCGTGCACGGCTCACGCTTCCGCCGACCGCGTGGCGACACTGATCCCTGGGTCTTCGACGCGGGATCGCACGACATCCGCCTCGTTGTGGAACGCGTGCCGCGCATGACGATCCGTGTCGTCGACGACGCGAGCGGGAACCCGATCCTGCGGTATTGGGCTTGGACCGGGTGGAACAACACGGTCGACACGGGTGGATACCAAGCGCCGAGACGAGCGCAAGGACTCGCCGGAGTGGACGCGGACCCTGCGAAGCGAGAAGGCGTTTGGATCGAAGCTCCCGGTTACGCGCCGTTCTTCGGACAGCTGAGCGATCTCCCCGCAGTAAACGACGGCGTGCCGACGATTCGATTGTTGGCTGGCGCAACCATCACGGGACGTGTCGTCTTGGCGGGGGAGCCGGTCGAGAACGCGCAGGTCGTGATCGACTTGGCCGTGCTGGGTGACGATGGCGAAGTCCTCGTGGATCCGACGGAGGAAGAGTACTTCGAAGCGCGCAGAAATGTTCGGAGACAGGCCTGGCGCGGAATCGTGCGTCGCACCGACAGCGCTGGCCGGTTCACGATCGACGGTCTGTCGGCTGCCGCGTACCGACTCGAGGTCGACTCGGAGAGCGGCGCTCCGCTCCTGATCGATGAAGCTCGCGTCGAGCTCGGTGAGACCCTCGATCTCGGCGATGTCGTGCTGTCCGAAGGCTGCACGCTGCACGTTCAGTTGAAACTCGGTGACGGTGTTTCCGCCGCGGGTCTGCGCTACTCGGCGGATCTACCGTGGCCGGGAAGCATGTCTCAACCGCTGCACGGGATGTTCCGAGACAAACGCGGCAGGATCGAGTCGACCGATGATTCGTTCACGGTCCACGGGCTCGCCGAAGGCGTCATCGTGCTGAGGATCGAGGCGGACGGTCGTCGATTGGTCAAGCCGATCGAGCGTGAGCTCGTGCTCGTCGCCGGCGAACCGAATCACCTCGTGATCGACCTCTCCGCTCAGCGGACGGGCAGCGTCGAGGTGCTCCACGTCGCGAACCGCCCCGTTCCGGCAGCGCGAGTGTTCGTGGTACCGGTCGACGAAGCGGGGGACCACTTGCCCGGAGAGCCGCCGCTGAACTTTGCGGTCGTCGACGGTCGCGCACGAGGAAGCGTGCGTTCCGATCGATGGCACATCGCGGCAGCGATGAACGAGCACTTCCTGCTCGGAAAGAGCGCACCCTTTCGCGTCGACCCGCATGCAGACGTGACCTCGGTCGAGATCGACGCGTGGCTCGGCGAGCTGCACTTGCAGTTTCCGGACGACTTCGAGATCGCAGAGAGCGCGACCTTTAGCGTGCGGCTTCGTCGAGAGGGCAGCGGGCCACTGGCCCTCAGTGAGGTCGGCGGGGTGTACTGGAGTCAGAACGAGTTGTTCCTCGGGTACTCGAGCGTCATCGGTCGAGCCGGCGGCGACGACTGGTACGACGACAGAGTCTTGTGGAGCAGCCCTACCGTAGAGCTCGGTGCGCTCGAGGAAGGGCGCTACGAGTTCTCGTTGCGCGCCGGTCCCGCCGACTGGTACGAGGTTCCCGACTTCCTCGAATACTCGTGGATCGAGATCCGCACCGGCAAAGTCACCGTCGTCGAGATCGGCGACTGAGTCGCGCACGGTCGCGCGGCGTTCAGCGAGCCGTCTTGCGGCGACGCGTCGCCTTCTTCTTCGACTTGCGCTTGGACTTGCGCTTCGCTTGCTTCGCCTCGATCATGGCTTCCTTGCGGATGCGATCGGCTTCGTGCGGCGCGGTTCCCGCGGGGATCCAGTCGGCGGGTGGGGCTTCGCCGCGCAGCTCGTAGAGGAAGCGCGATTGGTGCGACGGGACGCGCGCGCCGCGCTTGGCGCGCGTTTCGGTGTAGGACAGCGTCAAGCCCTGCTGCGCGCGCGTGATGCCGACGTACATCAAGCGGCGTTCTTCTTCGATGCCGTCTTCCGCGACCGAGCGGATGTGGGGGAGGATGCCTTCCTCGAGTCCGACGAGGTAGACGCGCGGGAACTCGAGTCCCTTCGCGGCGTGCAGCGTCATCAACACGACGGCGTCGCGCTTGCCCGCTTGTTCCTTCGAGTTGTCGTCGCCACTCGAGAGGCTCATCTCGTTCAAGAACTTGTTGAGCGTCGGCATCTTGCTGCGCCGCACGTAGTTCTCGGCCATGTTCATGACCTCGAGCGCGCTGTTCCAACGCGTCTCGCGCGTGGGTTCGTCGGGGTAGCAGCGGTTGACCTCGTCGCGGTAGGCGACCGTGGCGAGCAACTTCTCGACGAGCCCGACCAAGTCTTGTCCCGTCGAACCGAGCGCCAGTGCCTTCAAGCGGTCGCGCAGCCGCTGCACGGCTTCGACGGCCTTCTCGTTGATGCCCTCGATCTCGTCCGCGCGGTCGAACGCGTCGCCGACGGCGATGCCTTGTTCGGTCGCGAACTCTAGCGCCTTGTCGATCGTCGACTTGCCGACGCCGCGCGGCGGACAGTTGATGATGCGCAGCAGCGAGACCTCGTCTTTCGGGTTGGCCATCAGCTTCAAGAAGGAGAGCACGTCGCGGATCTCCTTGCGGTCGAAGAAGCTCTGACCGCCGACGAGCACGTACGGCATGTCGCGCGCGCGCAGCTCGGCCTCGAAGGTCCGCGGTTGCACGGCGGTGCGGAACAAGATCGCGAAGTCGCCGAGCGCGGCTTCCTTGCGCTTGGTGCGCTCGAGGATGTCGCGCACGACGTACTCGGCTTCCACCGTCTCGTCCCGGCTCATCACGGCTTGCAACAGCTCGCCGCGCCCGAGGTGCGAGCGCAGCGTCTTGTCGTGCCGCGACGGGTTGTTGCGGATGATCTTGTTCGCCGCGTCGAGGATCTCCTGGCTCGAGCGGTAGTTGGTCTCGAGGCGCACGGTCTTCGCGCCGGGGTAGTCGCGTTCGAAGCCGAGGATCTTCGAGACGTCGGCGCCGCGCCACGAGTAGATCGACTGGTCGTCGTCGCCGACCACGCAGACGTTGCGCTCGGGCATGCCGATCAAGCGCACGAGCTCGTACTGCGGACCGTTGGTGTCCTGGTACTCGTCGACGAGCAGGAAGCGGTAGCGTTCCTGGATCTTCTCGCGCACGGCTTGGTTCTCGCGCAACAGGCGCAGCGCTTCGAGCAAGAGGTCGTCGAAGTCGAGGTTGCGCGAGCGGCGCAAGTGATCTTGATAGCGACGGAAGGCGCGACCGACGAGCTCATCGGTCTCGTCGCCGGGGCGGTCCAGGAACTGTTCGGGCGTGACCAGCCGGTTCTTGAGCAGCGAGATGCGTGCCTGCAGCGCGGACGGTTGGATCGAAGCCTCGGGGATGCGCAGCTCGCGCAGCGCACCCTTGAGCGCCGACAGTTGATCGGCCGCGTCGCAGATCGTGAAGCCCTTCGGGAAGCCGATCTCCGCCGTGTGCTCGCGCAGCAGCTTCAGGCAGAAGGAGTGGAAGGTGCCGACCGTCAGCAGCTTGGCCGGCTTGTCCCCGACCAGCTTCGCGACGCGCGCCTGCATCTCGGCGGCGGCCTTGTTCGTGAAGGTCATCGCCAACACGGTCCGCGGATCGATCCCGCTCTCGAGCATGTGCGCCATGCGCACCGTGATCACCCGCGTCTTGCCGGTGCCGGCGCCGGCGAGCACGAGCAGCGGCCCGTCGATCGTGCGGACCGCGTCCGCCTGCTCGGGATTCAGTCCTCGGAGGTACTTGTTCATGGTCGGGCGCGGGACTCTAACAGGCTGCGAGGGGCGCCTGTAGACCCGCGGCGCGTGCAGTTTTTCGGCCGGTACCAAGCTGGCGCGGAGGCGTCACTTGGAAGCTCACAGGGTGCTCGAACGAATTCGGTGCTTGCACTCGGCGAACGCCGCGAACTCAGTGCGCGAGCGAGTCGCGATCGGCCGCGGGATATCCGTCGGGCGTCCGAGTAGACTCCCGCCATGCACACGCCTCCCGCACCGATCCCCGTCGCGCTGCTCGGTGCGACGGGCAGCGTGGGGCAGCGCTTCGTGCAGCTGCTCGAGGGGCATCCGTGGTTCCGCCTGACGCGCGTCGCGGCCTCGCCGCGCTCGGTGGGGCGGCGCTACGCCGATGCGGTGCGCTGGACCCGTCCCGAGCCGATTCCGGCCGGGATCGCCGACTTGGTGCTGCAGCCCGCGGACGAGCTCGGGCCGGAACGCTTGGTCTTCTCAGGCCTCGACGCGAGCGTCGCCGGCGAGCTGGAATCGCTGCACGCCGGCTGCGGAGCGCTGGTCGTGACCAACGCGCGCAACCACCGCATGGACGCGGGGGTGCCGCTGGTCGTGCCGGAGCTGAACGGCGATCAGCTCGAGCTGCTGGAACGCGGTCGCGGCGGGATCATCGCCAATCCGAACTGCTCGACGATCGGTCTGGCGCTCGCGCTCGCACCCTTGCAGCGCGCCTTCGGCGTGCGGCGCGTGATGGTCACGACGCTGCAGGCGCTCTCCGGCGCCGGGCTCGACGGGCTGACGGGTCAAGTCGTCGAAGACAACCTGATCCCGCTGATCGCGGGGGAAGAGGCGAAGCTCGAGTCCGAAGCGCGGAAGATCCTCGGCGTGCTCGAGGGCGGGGCGGTGCGTGAAGCGGCGCTCGCGATCTCCGCGACCTGCGTGCGCGTGCCGATCAGCGACGGCCACACGCTCAGCGTGTCGGTGGAACTCGAGCGGCCCGTCGAGCTCGCTGAACTGCGCGCGTCCTGGGAGGGCTTCGCGGTCCCGGACGACGTGCGCGCGCTGCCCAGCGCGCCCGAGCGACCCGTCGTCTTGCTCGACGAACCCGACGCGCCGCAGCCGCGGCTGCACCGCGAGCTGGGGAACGGCATGACGGCCAGCATCGGCCGCGTGCGCGAGTGCCCGCTCTTCGACTGGAAGTTCGTGACGCTGTCGCACAACACGCTGCGCGGCGCGGCGGGCGGAGCCTTGTTGGCGGGGGAACTCGCCGTCGTGCGCGGTTACTTGCCCGAACGCGCCTGATCCGCCCGCGCGGACTCGGCGCACGCTTGCATCGACTGCCACAGGCTCGCTTGGTCCGCGGCGGACAAGCGTTCGGCGAGTGTCGGATAGAGCGCGTAGTTCTCGCGCGTCTCGTGGTGTTCCATCACGTGCTCGAAGGAGAGCTCGAGCTTGAGCAGCGGGATCACGTCGCGCGGGCGCGAGACGCCGGTGCGCTGCAGCTCGCGTAGGTCGGTTTCGATGCGCGTCAGCAGCTCGTCGAGCTTCTTGTGCTCGAGCTTGTAGTAGTGCGCGCCGCCGCCGCGGATCTCGACTTCGAGCGCTTCGAAGGCGGGGATCACGAGTTCATCTTCGACGACCATGTGCACGCCGAGCTCGGCGCGATACGCGGCCAGCGCGTTCGTCGCCGCTCCTAAGTCGAGCGCGATCAGCGCTTCCTGGTGCTCGAGCAGCAGCTCATCGAGCAAGCGGTGGCCGTCTTGGAAGGCCGGGAGCGGCGAGGGAGTGTCCATCGGCGTCGATGTTACGCTGCGCGTCCGCGCTGGGGGAAGGGGCTGATCGGCGTAGGGAACAAGAACTCCGCGCTTCGAACATGATCGCGAAACGACTGCTCCGCTGCGTTACGGCTCTCATGTGGATGCTCCCGACGGCAGCGGCCCAGATGCCCGCCGAGCCGCGCGAGCGTGCGGCCCTGCTGGAACCGCGCTGCGCCGACTTCGTGCGCGACGCTGCACTTCCCGGCTGCTCGATCGGCGTGATGCAGGGCGGCGAGTTGATCTTCGTCGCGGGCTTCGGCCTCGCGAACGTCGAACACGAAGTGACGGCGACGGGGGGCACGACTTACCGCGTCGGTTCGATCATCAAGCAGTTCACCGCAGCCTTGGTCTTGCTCGCGGAAGCGCGCGAAGAGCTCACGCTGCAGGATCCGATCCAGCGCTGGGTGCCGGCGTTCGACACCCGCGGTATCGATCCCACGCTCGAGCAGTTGTTGCAGCACACTTCGTGCGCGCCGACTTACAAGGATTTGCCCGCCTGGTCGAAGAACGCGCGCGACGACATCCAACCCGCGGCGGACTTCGCGTACCTGGAAGGAGTGGACTGGCGCTTCGACCCCGGTCATCGCTTCGGGTACTCGAACACCGGCTACATCGCGCTCGGGCTCGCCCTCGAAGCAGCAATGGACAAGTCCTACCGCCGCCTGCTGCAGCGCGACCTGTTCGGGCCGCTCGCCCTCGATGACACGCGCCTCGACAATCCGCGCACGATCGTGCCCGGTCGAGCGAGCGGCTATCAGAAGCTGATCGGCCTCGTACACGCAGCTGCGCTGGGTACGTGCCAAGCCCGGTCGGCCGGCGCGATCTCGTCGAACGTCGGCGACCCCTTGTGCCGGCAAGACGCGCTGGCGAAGGACCGCGTGCTGAGAGCCGGCGGGTACGCTCGCATGGCGACGCCCGCGCAGCTCGTCGACGGCAAGACCCAAGGGCACCTGATGCACCAGGGCGACAACGTCTATCGAGCCGGCTCGAACGCGGGGTTGATCGTGCGCTACGAGCTTGATGAAGCGGGCCGGGCGGTCGCCGTCGAGTTCAGCGGATGTCAGCTGCCGGTGCGTTTAGAACGCGTTCTGGAACTCTCCGAAGCCGAAACCGACGATTGAAGGCACGGCGTCCGTACCTGAACCGACGAGAACGGGTTAACCTCGAACCTGGTTCGGGTCGTCCGGACCACTATCCCCCCGACCCGATTCCGGAGAGATTCGTGCGCCATCAACTCGCGCTCCTACTGGCCCTCGCCTTCGTTCCCGCCGCTCACGCCGACACCGTCTTCGTGTCCGTCGCGGGTTTGACCTTCACACCCGGCCAAGTCACGATCGCAGTCGGGGACACCGTGACGTGGACGGCCAATCCGGGGGTTTACCACACGGTGACCGAGGGATCGAACGGCAGCCAGAACGGCACCGAGGCGTTCCATTCCGACCTCTACAGCGGTGTGCCGACCTTCTCGGTCACCTTCGACGAGGCCTTTCTCGCCGCGAACCCGCGTCCGGACGACACTTACAATTACTTCTGCGTTCCGCACTTCCCGGCCGGCATGGTCGGGCAGATCATCGTCGACGTTCCGGAAGCGGAAGTCTTCTGCGCCGGCGACGGCTTCGACGGCACGGACTGCCCGTGCAGCAACAACACGGCCTTCCTCGACAACGAGGGGTGCCGCAACTCCACGGGCGTCGGCGCGACGCTGGAAGCGCTCGGCAGCTTGTCGTACGCCGCCGACGATTTGGTGCTGCGCTTGCGTCAGGCTCGCGAGCTGCAACCCGCCGTCTTCGTGCAAGGGACCACGATGATCTCGTTGCCGTTCAAGGACGGCAAGCTCTGCATGGGAGCACCGACCGAACGCATGGAGATCGGCTTCCTGGACTCGCACGGCAACTTGTTGACATCGCAGTCGATCGTGACGAACGGCAACCTTCCCGGTCCCGGCGTGACGCGATACTACCAAGCTTGGTACCGCGACCCGGTCGCCTCCGTCTGCGGTACGGGTTCGAACTTCTCCGCCGGCTTGATCGTCGAGTGGTTCTAGTCGCGCTGAGAGCATCGATCGGCGACACGCACGCGCCCGCGAGCGACAGCTCGCGGGCGCGTGCGCATTCCCGGCCACATCCGCCCGCGATCGCCCAGCATCGAGGCAGCGGCCCGGCGGGCTGCACCTGTCATGAACGTCTGTCTTCGAGCGATTTCCAGCGCCTTGCTCGTCGCGGCGTGCGTGTTGGCGCCGGAGGCGCAGCTGCACGCGCAGGGCTCCGACGCCGCCGTCCTCGAAGACGTGTTGCGCGCCGCCGAACCGGACGTGAACGACGACTTCGGCTTCTCGCTCGACGTCTGGGGCGACCGCGCGGTGCTCGGCGCGTGGCACGAAGACAGCAGCGCGCCGGGCGTCGGAGGCGATCAGAACGATGAGAACTGCACCAGCGCGGGTGCCGCTTACTACTTCTCGCGTCGCGGAACGAGCTGGGGGCAACGTGCCTACTGAAGTCGGCCGCGTCGGCGGCGGGGGACACCTTCAGCCTCTCGCTCGTCGTCGACTTGCGGCACCGGCTCGAACCTGACGAACGCGCTGCTCGTGCAATGGCGCCGACCGGGATCAGGCGGCGAGAAGTTCACCGTGTGCGGGAGACCCTAGCCCGAACGATTCATGAACATGCACCCCAGACTGCGCAGCCGGCCGGCATCGCCGGCCTCTCGGCCCCTGACGGCACTTTGAGGAAGCTGGCGACTTCGACGACTCGTTCAGGGTCGCCATCATCGCCAGAAGCCTCCAAGCACCGACATGAACCGATCTGCTGTGTCTGGAGCACGTCTTCATGAATCGTCCGGGCCAGCCCCGCAGTCCGCGGCGAGCGCTCGAACTTCTCGAGCAGCTTGATCGTCGACTGGATCTGACTCGGCGCGCCTCGAGCGCGTGTTGCAACGCAATCAGCGCACCCGCGTGTCCTCTGTAAACACAGCAGAGCCGTCGATCGTTGCCCGGGAATGGACCGTGCGATCTCGAATCGCGGGTAGCCTGAGTGGGCTCCCCCCAGCAGCTTTCCCCCCTTCCTACTCAGGAGACTTTCGTGAGACGTACTCTCTTCGCCGCGCTTGCGGCACTCAGCCTCTACACTGGCTCCGCGCAGGCTGACACCATCACAGTCAATCAGTTCGGCATCTCGTTCAGTCCGCAGGATGTGACGATCGAGCTCGGTGATACGGTTCAGTGGGTCCACAGCAGTGGTGGACACACGGTGACGGAAGGCGCCGACGGAAGCTTCGACGGCAACGAGGCCTTCCACTCGGACTTGAGCAGCGGCGTGCCGATCTTCAGCGTCACCTTCGATGCGGCTTTCCTGGCAGCGAACCCGCGCCCGCTCAACGTCTACGACTACTTTTGCGTTCCGCACTTCGCCTTCAGCATGGTCGGCTCGGTGACGGTCGAGATCCCGACGGCCACGCCTTTCTGCATCGGCGACGGTGTCGACGGCACCGACTGTCAGTGCGCCAACAACAGCACAGTCGGCTCCGGCGAGGGCTGTGTGAACTCTCAAGGCCACGGCGCGATCATGGTCGCAACCGGCTCCGCGTCTTTCGCGGCCGACGACTTGGGCTTCTCGATCTCGCAGGCGCGTCCCGGTCAGCCCGCGATGTTCCTGCAAGGCGACGCGCAGATCTCGATTCCCTTCAAGGACGGCAAGCTCTGCATGGGCGCGCCGACCGAGCGCATGGAAGTCGTCTTCCTGAGCCCTACCGGCACAGGCTCGTCTTCGGGCTCGATGGTGACGAACGGCAACGTCCCTGGCCCCGGCACGACTCGTTACTACCAGACTTGGTACCGCGACCCCGCGATCTCGGTCTGCGGTCAGGGTTCAAACTTCTCGAACGGCCTGATCGTCGACTGGATCTGATCCGGTCCGACTGAATCCGATCCAGACAGGGTCGACCGTGGCGCGCCGGCGAAGGGATGCCCCTTGCCGGCGCGCCGCGCTTCAGGGCTGTCGCTGGTCGAGGCGCTTGGTGTAGTCTGCGCGCCTCATGAAGCTCTTCGATTGCACCCCCGCGCTGATCGGCGTTGTCCACCTTCGTCCACTCCCTGGCGCGCCGCGCTTCGATGGAGATCACTCCGGCGTGCTCGCCGCGGCGCGTCGCGATGCGGCCGCACTCATGCAAGGCGGCTGCGACGCCGTGATCGTCGAGAATTTCGGCGATGTGCCGTTCCACAGGGAACGCGTTCCGCCGGAGACGGTCGCGTCGATGGCGCTCGCGCTGGCCGCCGTGCGCGAAGAACTCGGCGACCTGCCGCTCGGCGTGAACGTCTTGCGCAACGACGCGCGCGCGGCCCTGGGCTTGTGTGCTGCGACAGGCGCGGACTTCCTGCGCGTCAACGTGCATACCAGCGCGGCGGTCAGCGACCAGGGCATCTTGCAAGGGCGCGCCGAGGACACCATTCGCGAGCGCTCGCGCATCGCTCCGAAGGTCCTCGTCTTCGCCGACGTGCATGTCAAGCACGCGACGCCGATGGGGAGCGAGAGCGCCGCCGAAGCCGCCGCGGATGCGATCGTGCGCGGCATTGCCGACGGCGTGATCTTGACCGGCAGCGCCACGGGGCGTCCGCCTTCGCAAGAAGTGCTCTCGCACGTTCGACGGCACGTCGGCACCGCTCGCGTCTTGATCGGCTCGGGCCTCTCCGATGCGAACGCGCCGCGCTTGCTCGAGTGCGCCGACGGCGCGATCGTCGGCACTTGGTTCAAGAAAGACGCTCAGCTCGCGAACCCCGTCGATGCGGATCGTGTGCGCCGCTTGCGCACGATCTTCGACAGCGTCAGCGAAGAGCGCCCCGAGACCGTCCGCTGACCTGGGATCGGTCTCGAGGCGTTCTCTCGACGCAACTCGCTGTGGCGCTCAGTCTCCCGCCGGCGGCTCGAACAAGGCGTCGTCGATCGACTCAGGCGCGGCGACGCGCACCAAGACGCGCGTCTGCTGGTTCTGTTCCTTGACGATGCGCGTCGGCGCGTCGAAGGCGTCGCCCTCGGTCCAGCCCTGGTAGATGTATGAGAGCGGTTCGGCCGCTGCGGCTACCAGGCGGGTCGGGCGACCCGCCACGTCGAGCTCGATGCGCGCGCCGATGGCCGGTCCATCGAGCACGACGATCGCGCCGTCGACGCTCGCGGCGACGTCGAGTCCGCCGGCGATCGCGTGCAGCAGCGCGAACAAGTCGTAGGTCGCCGCTGCCATGAGCTTGGCGTGCAAGTCGGACGGCAGCTGCGAGTAGGTGCCGTCGACCATGATCCACGCGCCGCGGCTGTTGACGATGAAGGTCTGTTCGCCCGTCTCACCCTTGTTCGTGAAGCGCATGCGTGACGACTCGAGGTCGCGTTGCATGCGAACTTCTTGTTCGCCGCTGGGCAGCGCGACGGTCGCGTCGTAGTCGATCCAGCGCAGCGCAGCCCAGCGCTCGCGTCCACCGATCGATCCGTACATGCGATCGAGTAGCGCGGTCGCGTCGCCGGCCTTCACCGCCGGGTCGGCAGCGTCGCCGTTGCCGAGCTCGACGCGTTCGACTTCGCCGAGGCGCGAGAGGCTCTCCGCGATCTCGTCGTACGGACCGACGGCGAGCACGACGAGTCGGTCGGTGTCGAGTTGACGGTTCGCCGCGGCGAGCAGTTCTTCGCCTTGCAGTTCGCGCAGCTTGAGCTCGTGTTGTTCGTAGAAGTCCGCCGGATAGCCGTGGAAGGCGAGCGAGAGCGCGCGATCCAAGACCTTCTGCGGCGTGTTGACGCGGAAGACTTCCGCGTTCAAGGCTCGCGCGCGCGTGGCTTCGAGTTCCGCCGTCGGGATCGTCGACAGTCCGCCGGAGAGCACGCCGACCATCGCTTCCGCTGCGTCGGCGACGCCGTCGTTACGCGTGCTGCAGAAGCCCTCGAGGCGACCCGAGCGTTCCCACTCCGGGCGGTAGTAGGCGCCGACGGAGTACGCGAGCCCAAGCTCGGTGCGCACCTTGACCATCATGCGATTGGTCATGCCGCCGATGCCGATCACGTACGACCAGAGATTCAGCGCGCCGTAGCTCGAGTGCATGCGGCGCGTGCCGGGGCTAGCGATGCGCAGTTCGGTCTGCGGAACGCCGGGGCGGTCGTAGATGTAGACCTTCGTGCGTTGCGGCTGCACGAACGACGGCGCCGGGATCTCCGGCGCGGGGCCGACCTGCGGCAAGCCCATGAAGTGTTCGGCGTCGATCAGCTGCAGCGCACGGACCGATGTGTCGCCGAAGACGCCGATCAGCATGCGGTCGCGTCCGATGTGCGCGGCGTGGTACGCGAGTAGATCGTCGCGCGTGATGGCGGCGAGGCTTGCGAGCGACTCGACGCGCGAGTAGGGCGAGTTGGGCCCGTAGATCACCTGTAGGAGTACGCGGTCCGCCAGCGCGGAAGTGTCGTCGTCGCGGCGCTCGATCTCGGTCAGCATCCGCGCACGGCTCTTCTCGAGCTGTTCCGCGGGATACGCCGGTGAGGTCAGCAGTTGCGCGATGAGCTTGAGCAGCTCGGGCGCGTCTTCGGAGAGGCACGAGAAGCGCACGGTCAGCGCATCGTCGGCGACCGACACGCCGATCGAAGCCGCGTGCGCATCGAGCCAGTCGTCGAGCTCGACGCCGGACAGCTCCGTGCTGCCGCCGCTGCGCAGGACATCGGCGAGCAGTGCGGCCAAGCCGGCCTTGCCGGCGGGGTCTTGGATCGAGCCGCAGCGGAACATCAAGCGTCCGTCGACGAGCGGCAACTCGTGGTTCTCGATCAGCAGCAGGCGCGCGCCGCCGTCGAGTTCCGCGGTCTCGGGCTGTGGCGGGTGGAAGGGCGGCAGCGGCGGTGCCGCGATCTCGCGCGGATGCGAGGGCAGCTGATCTTGGGCGAAGCCGACGGCGGCGAGGCAGAGCGGGACGAGGCAGAGGAGGATGCGCATCAGTCTTCTTCGGTCGGCGGGGCGAGCGTGGCGACGGTGCGACTCGAGCGCACGAGGTAGGACTTCAGGACGCGTTGCACGTCGGCACCGCGCACCGACTGCAAGCGTTCGGCGCGTCCGAAGTAGTTGCGCCAGTCGCCGGTCAGGGCTTGGTTCTCGGTCAGTCCGGAAGCGACGGCTGCGTCGTCGCGCAGCGAGCGCAGGAAGTCCGCTCGCGCGACGCGCTTGACGCCGGCCAGCTCCGCGGAGCTCGGCCCTTCGTCGGCGAGTCGTTCGATCTCGGCGTAGATCGCGGACTCGAGCTCGGTCGTCGCGATGCCCGAGTTCGGCACGGCGATCATCAGCGTCAAGTTGTCATCGCGACCGCCGGGCCAAGCGGTGGTCACGATGACTTGATTGGCCGTCGCGTCTTCGTGAACGAGGCGACGTTCGAGTCGCGACGAGCGGCCGAAGCCGAGCAAACGCACGGCGATCTCCATCGCGGGCCCGTCGGGGTGTTCGAGCGCGGGCGCGTGCCACGCCATGGCGATCATCTCGCCGGCGGGGAACTCGACGTCAATGCGGCGTTCACCGCGTTGCGGCGGCTCGCTGGTGACGATCTTGCGCGGCTCCGGTCCGGCGGGAACGCCCGAGAAGTAGCGCTCGAGCATCGGAATCAAGGTCGTCGGATCGACGTCGCCGACGATCGCGGTGGTCAGGCTGCGGGCGCCGTAGTGTTCGTCGAAGAAGGCCTGCGCTCGATCGCGATCGTAGGCCGCGATGTCGGACGGGAAGCCGATCGTCGGAACGCGGTAGGGGTGCGCGCGGAAGGCGGCCATGCGCAGTTCTTCGAGCAGTACGCCGAAGGGCGAGGAGTCGACGCGCATGCGGCGTTCTTCGAGCACGGCTTCGCGTTCGCGGTAGAACTCGCGCAAGACGGGCCGCGTGAAGCGCTCGGCTTCGAGCCAACACCACAGCTCGAGCTGGTTCTTCGGCAGCGAGACGACGTAGCGCGTCTCGTCGGACGACGTCGAAGCGTTGAGCGTCGAGGAACCACCGGCTTCTTCGAGCAAGCGACTGAATTCCTCGGGGACGACGAACTGCGCCGCACGGGCTTGCGCGTCGGCGAAGGCTTCGCGCGCGGCGCGCAGCGCGGACTCGTCGCCGGAGTTCTCGGCGAACTGCAACGCCTCGTAGAGTTCATCGACTTCGGCGAGCGCTTCTCGTTCGGCGGGCCAATCGCGCGAACCGATGCGATCGGAGCCCTTGAACGCCATGTGTTCGAACATGTGCGCGATGCCGCTCATGCCCGCCGGTTCGTCGGCCGATCCCACGCCGATGTACGTCTCGAAGGAGACGACCGGCGCCGCGTGCCGCGGCAGGATCAAGAAGGTCCAGCCGTTCTCGAGGCGGTGGAGGACGATCTCGGACTCGAGAGCTGCCGCGTCCTGGGCGAACCCGCGGGGAGCGAGCAGCAGTGCGGGGAGCGTGAGGGCGACGAGGACGGCCCAGCGTGCGAAGGTGGATCTGATCATGCTTGGTCTCCGGGGGGAGGGCGGAGAGTCTAACGGGGGATGTCGATCGGGACGCACGGGAGTCAGTTCGGTAGCCTCGGGGTATGAGTCTCGAAATCCACCGCGCCGAGTCCGGCGACTCCTTGGGCATCGCCGTCGTGACCTTCTCGGACACGCGTACGTCGGCGGACGACCGCGGTGGTGATTACGTCGCCGAAAGCTGCACGGCAGCGGGGCACCGCGTGCTGCACCGCGAGCTGGTGCGCGAGGACGACGCCGCGATCGAGTCCGCCGTGCGGGCCGCTGCGGCCACCGAAGGCGTCGAGCTGGTTCTGACGACCGGCGGAACCGGAATCGCGCCGCGCGATCGGACCTTCGATGTGCTGCGCCGGGTGCTCGACAGCGAGATCCCGGGCTTCGGCGAGCTCTTCCGTTGGCTCAGCTACGCGGAGGTCGGCAGCGCCACGATCCTCTCCCGGGCGGTCGGAGGGGTGCTGGAGGGCCGGGTGGTGCTCGCGATGCCCGGATCGACCAAGGCGCTGCGCCTGGCCATGGAAGCGATCGTGCTGCCAGAGGCCGGTCATCTGGTCTCCCAGCTCCGGAAGGACCGCTGAGCCGGATTCCCGGGGCTTGCGCCCCTGAAGCGACCCCGGGTGATGAATTCGGGCTAGACTTCGCCCGTCAGACCTCCCCGATCACCGCCGGCGCGGATATTTTTTGGGGACAAAGCCTGGCCAACTCCCGGAATTCATAGGAAGTTGCATTGGGTGCGCCGGTGCTGCTGGAGGAGTTCTACTCCGCTGGAGCGCCTTCAGCCGGCCTCGCCCTCTGACCCACCTCCCGCTCACCCCGCTCGCCGGGGACACCTTCCCAGACATCTCCCCGCAGTCGGTGCGAGGGGGGACCTCCACCTCTCGCCCAGTCCACGAGCTGACCTGACACCATGAACAGACGAGCCATCACCCGACGTCTCCTTCCCGCCGCCTGCGCGGGACTCGGACTCACCGCCCTGACGCAAGCGCAGTCCCTGGTCCGATCCATCGACGGCGACGGAATCTACGACCGCATGGGCGCGGCCGTGGCGAACGCCGGCGACGTGAACAACGACGGCTTCCCCGACACGATCGTCGGAGCGACCGAGGACTTCCAGATCTTCTTCAACGGTCCGGGCTTCGCGCGAGTCATCTCCGGCGCGAACGGATCGGTCCTGCGCACCTACGTCGGCGACGAAGACTTTGACATCTTCGGCTTCGCCGTCGCGGGCGTCGGTGACCTGAACGGCGACGGCTACGACGAAGTCGCAGTTGGCGCGCCGTATGCGGTCGCACCCGGCGACATCCTCTCGGGCGGCCTCGTGCGGGTCTTCTCCGGCATCGACGGCAGCGCCATGTGGAGTGTCTTCGGCAACGAAGACGACGAGCTCGGCTTCAGCGTCGCCGCCGCAGGTGACACGAACGGCGACGGTGTGCCGGATGTGATCGCCGGTGCTCCGCGCGCTGACGGAAACGGCGGAACGATCGGCTCGGCCGGACACGCCCGCATCCTCTCGGGTGTCGACGGTTCGCTGCTGCACCAGATCGAAGGCAACTCCGGAAACCAGCGCCTGGGCTACAGCGTTGCCGGAATGGGCAACGTCAACGCCGCGGACATCGTGGTCACGGGCGAACCGCCCGCACCGACCCCGGACGTGTTCGACGATGTGATCGTCGGCTCGCTGTTCGGTGGCGCGAAGATCTACTCGGGCCTCGACGCCTCGGTGCTCGCGACCTTCGACTCGGGCGCCAGCGACGACATCTACGGCCGCACTGTGTGCAGCATCGCCGACCTGAACGGCGACGGTGTGCGCGACGCTGTGATCGGCGCGACGGAAGACGATTTCTTCTCGCCGGGCGCCGGCTACGTCGAAGTGCGCTCGGGCCGCAAGGGCACCGGTAACCTCCTGCACACCTTCAATGGCGTCCTCCAGGGCGAGCGCTTCGGTGCCGCCATCGCCGACGGTGGTGATTGGGACGGCGACGGCTTCCACGACGTCCTCGTGGGCACGGCACCGAGCATCAGCTCGATCCCGTCCGAAGCCGCGATGTTCTCCGGTAGCGACGGCACGCTGATGTTCACCATCAACTCGCTCAGCACGAACGAGCACGCCGGCTTCTCGGTCGCCGGACTCGGTGACGGTGACGGCGACGGTCGCAACGAGATCGCCGTCGGCGTTCCCGAAGCGCAGCCCGCCGGCCTCGGCAGCGGTACGGTCCGCGTCTACGAGAGCCCCTTCTCGGTCTGCGGTGCGGTGAGCGCCTACTGCCCGGCCTCGGTGAACTCCTCGGGTTCGGCGGGTGTGCTCTCCAACCTCGGCGGCACGAGCGTGGCGGACAACGATGTCCTGCTCTTCGCGACGGGCCTTCCGGTCGGCAACCCCGGCATCTTCTTCTACGGCAACAGTTCGACGAGCACGCCCTTCGGCGCCGGCACCCTGTGCGTCAGCGGCCCGTTCATCAAGCGTCTCGCGATGGTTCCGGCTCAGCCCGGCGGCTTCGCGGCTTACGCCCTGGACATCTCCGCGGAATCCGCCCCCGAGTACCAGATCACCCCGGGCAGCACCTGGTTCTTCCAATACTGGTTCCGTGATCCGGCCGGCGGCCTCGGGCCCAACTTCAGCAGCGCGCTCGAGATGAGCTTCTGCGAATAGGCTTCCCCAGGCTTCGGCCGGACAGCGGCCGCCGGGAGCAACGCGGGCTCCTGGCGGCCGCTGGGCTGTTCAAGCGGATGGATCATGCGGTGATTACGATCTCGCATTGCGGGATCCGCCGCTTGGCTCTATGCTCCAGTTGATTGAGCCTTCCTGGCCACACCGACCAGGGAGGGTTTTTTCGACTGCTGAAGACGGTCGACGGGAAGGTCGAGGAGAAGAGATGGTCAAGGGATTCAACGCCCTCTGGACCCTGTGCGCGATCACCGCCACAGGCGCCGGGCATGTGATGGCTCAGAACGTTGTTCGCACCCATGACGGAGGGCTGGCGAACGATCTGTTCGGCGCAGCTGTCTCTGCCGGAGGCGACATCGACGACGACGGGGTGCCGGACTACCTGGTCGGCGCAGCGGAGGACGGAGCGATCTTCCAGGAGCGTGAGGGGTACCTCAACGTCTACTCGGGAGCGACCGGGAGCCTGATCCGCACCCACGCCGGCTCCGATGTGGCCGAGCGCTTCGGCACTGCCGCGACGCGGGTGGGGGACTGCAACCCCGGCATCGACGACAACGACGACTATGCGGTCGGCGCGCATTATTGGACGCCGCCGCTCGGCTCTGTGAACGGCAAGGTCTTCTTGTACTCGGGCGCGGACGGTTCGCTGCTCTGGTCGGTCGCCGGTGCCGATGACGAGGACGAGCTCGGCTTCAGCCTCGACGGCGGCTACGATGTGAACGGCGACGGGATTCCCGACGTCATCGCGGGCGCGCCGCGTTCCGACGCCGGTGCCAGCTCAGGCGGCTATGCGGTCGTGCTCTCCGGAGCGGACGGCGCAGAACTCTACCGCAAGGATGGCACGGTCGGCAACGGTCGCCTCGGCCTCGCAGTCTGCTTGCTGGGTGATTTGAACCCCGGCGTCGACACGCGCGCCGACTTCGCCGTCGGCTCGATGAGCACCGGCGTCCAGGTCTACTCGGGATCCGACGGCTCGCTGATGTACTCCCTGACCGGAACCGCCTCGACGGACCTCTACGGTGCTTCGCTGGCGCGCATCAACGACCTCACGGGTGACGGTATTCCGGAACTCGTCGTCGGCGCTTCGCAGGGGAACTTCCTGTTCCAAGGACCCGGTTACGTCGACGTGCGCAACGGCGCTACGGGCGCACTCGTCTATCGCAAGACGGGGACCACGGTCGGCCACAGCTTCGGCGCGCGCGTCGCGCGGCTCGGAGACTACAACGCGGACGGCTTCGACGACTTCATGGTTGCTTCGATCCCGAGCGACAGCATCACCTCGACCTACGTCGAAGTCTTCGACGGTCTCACCGGCGCCTTGCTCACGACGATCAGCGGTCCGCTCGCGGATCGACTGGGCGAAACGATCGCCGGAGTCGGCGACACCGACAACGATGGCAAGGCCGAGTTCCTGCTGGGCGCGGAGACGGCGAGCTCGGCGGGCTTCCAGTCCGGCCAAGCGGTGCTCTATGAGTCGCCGAACCAAGCGCAGACGGGCTGCACCGGGTCGACCTCGACCTTCTGCAACTCGCTGCTCAACTCCACGGGCTTCATCGCGACTCTCGAGTTGATCGGCTCGACGAGCGTCGCCGATGACGATTTCGTGTTGGTCTCGAACCGCTTGCCGGTGAACCAGCTGGGCGTCTTCTATTACGGCGATGGGATGCTGGAAGCGCCGTTCGGAAACGGCATCCGCTGCGTCGGCGGCTCTGCGATCCGTCGACTCGGACCCGTCAACACCGGCCCGATCGGCCTCGCCGCGACGGCCATCGACCTGTCGGCGATGCCCGCCGGTCCGCTGCAGATCCTCGGCGACTCCTCCTGGTACTTCCAGTACTGGTACCGCGACCCGAACGGCGGCGGCGTCAACTTCTCGGACGGCCTGCGCGTCGACTTCTGCGACTGAGCCATCAAGTGCACGGCCTGCGGCGAAAAACCGCGGGTCGTTGCTCATCGTTGAGGCCGCTTCTCGACCGGAGAAGCGGCCTCTCTTGTTGACGGTTCGAATGTGCAGCGTGATCAGTGCGCCGCGGGCATCTGCGGTTCAGGACCACCGCGCACGACTTGCGCGGGATCGGTCAAGATCAGCTCGAAACCGCGCTCTCCCGTGGTGATCACGCCGCGGTAGTAGGCGTAGTTCTGACGGCCGTATTCCGTCAGTGCATCGAGTTCAGCGGCCTTCAGCGCTTCGACCGATTCGGCGGGCACGCGTACGCGCAGCGCCTTGTCCTTGACCGATGCGCGCATCAACAAGGTGCGCGAACCGTCCCGCTCTTCGAAGATGCGGTCGATCGCGCCGAACACCTGCACTTCGTCGCCCATCAGCTGCGCCAGGTCGAGGAGTTCGTGGTCCTCACTGGTAAAGATGCTGAACGGTTCTTCGGCGCAACGCAGGTCGTAGCCGTCGATGGCATCAGCTCGCGCTTGCCACCAGACGAGCAGCTCGTCGTAGTTGCGCTTGTACACCGGCGCACCCGGCGTCTCCGGTTCGTTGACCTTCGGATTCCAGATGCCGAGTTGCTTCTCACGCGCACGTTTCTGCGCGGCGACGAATTCTGCGTGCGCGATGCGCGAGTTGCCGTACTTGTTGTAGTAGGGACTCTTGCCGAGCTGCACGAGCATCAAGTTGAAGTCGCGACCGTCTTCGAGGATCACGTGACAGAGCAGGCGACCGAAGGTGCCGCGTGCTTCCTTGCCCTCGGGGAAGGACAGACCGACGCGGGTCTTGCCGTCGTCGCCGGCGAGCTTCGCGAAGAAGTCGGATGCCCACAGCGCGCACTCCTCGCCGAAGAGTGTCATCGGCTTGCTCGGGTTCTGCTTCTGACCGGGGCGGATGCGTTCCTCGGTGTCGACCGAGAGCAGACGCAGCTTCTCGACCTTGTCGCCGCGCAGGATGTGAATCGTGTCGCCGTCGACGACCTTGACCACTTCGAAGAGTTCGGTCGGCGCCGTCGGGCGAGCCGGGGTGGGGGACGAGAGGACCGCGGGCTGCTCGGTATCCGCGGCCGGAACCGGCGGAGCGGGGTCCTGGGCCCGGGCGGTTGTGACGGGCAGGAGCAGGGCGATAGCGGGGAGCGTGCTCGCGAGGGCGCGGAGAGAGAACTTCATGGCGATCCGTTGCGCGGTGAACGATGGACGGGGCGCGTGCCTCGGGCCCCGTGAGGCTGCTAGGATACTCGGCCCGCCACTCCCGAGGAGCAGCCGAAACGCCCGAGATGATCGAAGAGACCCCCGCCGCCCTCGCCGTGCCTGGACCCGTCCTGCGCGGTACGCCCGTCGCCCCCGGCCTCGCCATCGGTGTCGCGCACCGCAAGGACTACGACCTCTTCAAGACGCAGCCGCAACGCGTGCCGCGCGATCAGGTCGAGCACGAGCTGAATCGCTTCCACAAGGCGCTCTCCGCCTCGGAGACACAGCTCGCGAATCTGAAGCAGCGCCTGACCGGCAAGGTTCCCGGCGATCACGCGCGGATTCTCGACACGCACGTCGCGTACCTCAAGGACACGGTCTTCTTGAGCGACGTCGAGAACCTGATCCTCAACGAACAGATGAGCCTCGAAGCGGCGATCGTAAAGGTCATCTCCGACTTCGATCGTATCTTCCGTCTGGTCGAGAACGAAGTGCTGCGCGAGCGCGCCGTCGACTTGCGCGATGTCGGCATCCGCGTGCTGCGAAACCTCGAGTCGCGTCCCGACGAGCCGGCGGAAACGGAGCCGGCCGGGCGCCCGCTCGACTATGTGCTCGTGGCGCGCCAGCTGTCGATCGTCGACATGTTCAACCTCGAGAACGAACATGTGCTCGGCATCGTTACCGAAGAAGGCGGCCTGACCAGTCACGCCGCGATCCTCGCGCGCTCGATGCGCATCCCTACAGTGACGGGCGTCGCGGGCTTGCTCGACCAAGTCCAAGAAGGCGATCACCTGATCGTCGACGCGGCGGAGGGCATCGTGCGTATCAACGCCGAAGCCGTTGTGCGCGCGCAGTACCGCGAAGAACGCGCCGGCGTGCAGACCGGCGACGCCGAAGATCGCGACCGTCCCGAGTGGGCCGTGTTCCCCGCACGCACCGCCGATGGCGACGAAGTCGTCGTCAGCAGTGCCTGCGGCAGCTTGCCGGAAGTCGAGTTCTCCGCGAACCTCGGTCTGACCGGCGTCGGCATGTACCGCACGGAACTGATGTACCTCGTCGAGCGCAAGCCGCCGTCGCTCGACTCGCTGGTCGCGCACTACCGCTCGGTCGTCGAGCGCGCCGGCGGCGAACCGGTCACCTTCCGCTTGCTGGATGTCGACTCGTCGCTCGACGTGCAGTACTTGTTCGAAGGCCGAGAACAGAACCCTGCGCTCGGGCGGGCCGGAATCCGCGCGTTGTTCGCGCATGAGCCGGTGCTGCGCAACCAGCTGCAAGCGATCTTGCGCGTCAGCTCCGACGATCAACCGGTGCGCATCGCAGTTCCGTTCGTGATGGACTCGTCCGACATCCGACGCGTCAAGGAACTGTTGTTCGAAGAACGCTTCGCGCTGCGCAACCTCGGCGCGCACGAAGGCGAGTACATCGCCGTCGGGTCTGTGGTCGAGACGCCCTCCGCCGCGCTCTCGAATCTGGGCCTGATCGAAGAGTCGGATTTTCTGCTCGTCTCGCTCGACAACCTGCAACAGCACTTCCTCGCCGCGGACCGCTCCAACCATGAGCTGCGCGAGCTGTTCGAACCGATCCATCCGACCGTGTTGCGCAGCTTGCGCGGCTTGGCGTTGCGCTCCGAAGAGATCGGCAAGCCGATCTCCGTCTTCGGCGAGTCCGCCACGACGCCCGTCAACCTCGCGCTGTTGATCGGCTGCGGCTTGCGCGAGTTCTGCGTCTCACCGGTCGCGATGGAGTCGTTCGTCGCCGACGTCGCACGCGTCGATGCGGGCGAAGCCCTGCGCATCACGACGGCCGCGTCGCAGGCTTCGTGTCAGGCGGACACGCTTCCTCTGATCGACGGCCTGCCCGGTTGATCGACGGTTCGTCAGGCTGACCCGGGTACCGAGCCGCGACCAGTTCCTCACGACTCGCAACGCAGACGATCAGTCACAGCTCGGCTTCGGCGTGTCCAGCGCCGTGGCGAGCGCGCGGTGTTCGGTCCACTCGGCTCGCGCCTGCAACGCGTCGGCCATCGCGTCCCCGACGGCGGCGCAGTGCGCTTCGTCGGTGATCGCGACCAGCGCGGAACCCGCGCCGGAGATCGTCGCCATCCACGCACCGGCGTCGGTCGCAGCGCGCAGCGCTGCAGCGCCGCCGGGGATCAACGGCAAGCGGTGCGCGACATGCAGGGCGTCTTGTCCGCCGGCGCTCAAGAGCTCGGGATCGGCGCGCTTCAGGCCTTCGAGCAGCAGCGCGAGACGTCGTGGGTTCTCGACCGCGTCGGCGAACGGCACCTCGCTCGGCAGCGCGGCGCGCGCCCGATCCGTCGCGAGCTTCGCGTCGCTCCAGGCGACGGCGAAGCGCAAGTCAGTCGACAGTTCCGGTTGCAACACGCGCAATCCGTTCCCTAGCGGAACGCCGAGCGTGCAGCCGCCGAACAGCGAAGCGGTCGAGTTGTCGGGGTGACCTTCGAGCTGCATGCCGAGCTGCGCGAGTTCGTCGAGACCGACTGCATCGTGCACGCACGCGTTCGCGAGCAGCAGTCCCGCGGCGACGGCCGCGCCGCTCGAACCGAGACCGCGCTCGAGAGGAATCTCTGAATCGACGCGGAACTCGGCGCGCAACGGTGGAATGCCGCGGTGCTCGAAGACGCGGTCGAACGCCTCGAACAACAAGTTGCGCGACCGCGGCCACTCGCTCGCCGTGCCGGCCGCCGACGCGAGCACGTGTGCTGTCGTGTCGGACGCGCCGATCAGTTCCACATCGAGCCAGAGGCTCAGCGCGAGCCCCAAACAGTCGAAGCCCGGCCCGAGGTTCGACGTCGAACACGGCACGCGCAGGCGAGTGGGGGGGAGCTTTGGAGCGGGAGGGTGAGGTGACATGCTGGGGGATCTTCGCGTGCGCGGGCGTCGGGGTCGAGTCCCGCGATTCCCATCTCGGAGATCGCTCCAAAACCCCCGCAGGTAGCGCTTGGAGATGTTTCATACACCAGATAAGGTACGGTCCGTCGGGAGGACATCGTCCAGACCGGCGCCCGCTCGCGGACAGCGTCTCCGGCTTCCACTACCGCCGGAGCCTCTAACTCCTTTCGGGACAGCCAGTTCGATCAGAACGAACCGTTCGATCAGGACAGGCCGTTCCACCTGGAGCTCAGCTGCCGAGGGCGACGCGACCGGACGGATGTGGGTTCGTTCTCCCCAGCAACTCAAGAGGGGAAACATGTCCGAACGGTCTGAAGAGAAGGAACGCTTCTACTCGCGTCTGTCGAGGATTCCGGGCATTCGCCCGATGCCTTCCATCGGCGACTGGATCTTGCTGCAGGTCTCCAAGCCCAGCGATCTCGCCCGCAAGGTGAACCGTCGAATGGAACCGGGCGTGATGTCCGTACCGCGCCACGTTCCGGGCGCCGTTCGCATTCACGTCGCCGATCCGAAGCGCAACGAAGAACTGCTGCAGACGATCCGCGATCTGGTCGCTTAGCGCTGACCGATTCCTCCCGAGCGCGCGCTCGGGACCGGTCGACCAAGCGACTGAACCACTCAGTCACGGCATCAAACACAGGCGGCGCCGCTCCCACCGGGGGGCGGCGCCGTTTCGCTTGTGCCCTGGGCAGCGGCCTGCGAACCTCTGGGGATGCGCGCACTCATCCTGACCCTTCCGCTGCTCGTCGCGACGCTTCCGGCCGGCGACGATGCTGCTCCGATCACCGCCGCCACTCTCGAGAGCCATGCGCGCTTTCTCGCATCCGATGAGATGCGCGGGCGCGACACGGGCAGCAAGGAAGCGATGCGCGCCGCGCGATACATCGCCGAGACGCTTGATGACGCGGGGCTCAAGGGCGCCGGTGACCACGGCAGCTATCTGCAAGCCGTGCCGCTCTTCGAGCTGGTCGCGAACGGAACGCCGTACATCGACACGCAGCCGCGCGGTGGTGAGGGCCTCGACCTCTTCGCGCACGGAGAACACTTCTCGATCTACCGCAACCCGGCGAGCAAGGCAAAGGCCCTGAGCATCGTGCGCGTGCCGGCTGGGGGACCGCTGCCGTCGCCCGATGCAGCGATCGCACTCGACTTCGAAGGTTCACGCCGCGAGGCGAAGCAGTTGCTCGAAGCCGCCGGCATCGAAGACGGTGCGGGCTACGGTCTGATCGTGTTGCGCGGTTCGAGTTCCGACGGCAAGCCGCGCAGCTCCGTGCGCACCGGCAGACTCTCGCGCGGGTTTGCAGAATCGAACACTGCCCCGGCGTGGATCGTCGCGCGTGGTGAACTCAAGAAGTCGCTCGAGTCGGGTCGCTTGACCTCGATCAGCTTTGACGGAGCCTGCGAGCTTGCACCGGTCGAAGCCGCGAACGTCGTCGCGCGCATCCCCGGCGTCGGAACTCCTGAGCGACCTGAGCTCGCGCAGGAAGTCGTCGTGATCAGCGCGCACTACGATCACATCGGCGTGGTTCCGGACGATCGCAAGGCGCCGCTGGGCGCGGACGGTGAACCGGACCGGATCTTCAACGGCGCTGACGATGACGCCTCGGGCGTCGCGTGCGTGCTCGAAGTCGCTCGCGTGCTGGCCGCCGGTACGCCGCAGGCCCGCGAAGTCGTGATCCTGCTCGCGACGGGCGAAGAGAAAGGCCTGCTCGGCACCGAGCACTACCTCGACTTCCCCGCGGCACCGCTCGAGCGCACGATCGCGAACCTGAACGTCGAGATGATCGGACGCGCCGACGCCCAGATCGGCGGTGCCGGTCAGGTCTGGTTCACGGGTCCGGACGAAACGAACTTGATCGCGGCATTCAACGCCGCCGGCGTCTCCGTCTCGCGCGATCCCTATCCCGACCAGAACTACTACAAGCGCTCGGACAACTACGCGTTCGTGAAGCGCGGGGTGATCGGTCAGACCTTCTCGACCTACGACGGCCACGGCGACTACCACCAAGTCACCGACGAACCCGACACGCTCGACTACGACCACATGGCGGGCGCGACGCAGATCACGCTCGACGCGATCCGACTCGTGACGAGCGGCGCGATCACGCCGCAGTGGGCACCGGACCAGGGGCCGCCGGAACCGCGCTGATTCGCTGCAGGGCGCCGCGAGTCAAAGGGGAGGCGCCGCGTGGCGGACCCGCCAACACGACCATGCAGTCACAGCGGGGCTGCTACCACCGCGCGCGGCGCCTCGTGCGGAGCGGGGGTAATTCGCGCTTCCCCCGCTCTTGAATCAGCGGCCGCCCGACCGGGCGCCGGAGCGCGCGGGGTGACTCGCGTCGACGTCGCGACGGAGCTCGTCGACGGCGGCGCGCAGGAGGCGCAGCTCGGCGAGCATCTCTTTGGTCAGCACGTGGACTTCGCGCAGCAGCTCGTCGCGGTCGCTTGAGGCGTGGTGTTCGACGCGGGGATCGGTGCTCGAGCTGTGCCAGCGGATGGCGCCGCGCCGGGCCGAGTCGTCCGCCGGGGCGCCGCTTCTTCCTGCACCTCCGCCGATGCCGATCGGCGCGCGCGGTGCGCGGGGAGCTTGTCCGGCTGCCGGTGCTCGCGGCGCGGCCGGTGCTTGCGCAGGGGCCTCGACCTCGACCAGCCCGCCGTCCTGGCCGCGCACGAACAGCTTGCGGGTCTTGTGGACGCGCGCTTCGTGCTCGCCGCCGTGCGAGTCATGGAAGAAGGTTCGACTGTGCGCGCCGTCCGGAGCGATCCGCACGATGTGCTGACCACCGTCGCCGTCGATGCTGCGTGAGCGCACGATGAATCGCTCGGGGTCGATGCGGTCGAACTCGACTTGGGCGTCGATCTCGTTCCCGTCGGTGTCGATCACCAGGTGGCTGACGCGTCGCTCTGCACCGGAGCGCGAAGCTTCCGCGACTTGTTTCTCGAGCTCGAGCAAGAGGGCGTCGATCGAGGCCTTGCTCAGCTCTTCGGTCACCTCGTCCTCGAGAAGCCGCGCGAGGGTTCCGAGCTGCTTCGCGTGATCTTCGGTCTCGCTGCCTTCGACCACGAGGACGCGCGCGCGGCGTCCGTAGAGGCTCTCCGCATCTTCGGCGCACTCGCCCGCGTCGCTCTCCGCGACGACGTGCCAGCGCACGCCGGACTCATCGGACTCCGGGGCGACGTCCCAGCGCAGGCCGACTTCGGCTTCGCCGTCTTCGTGGACCCACAGTCCTCCGAGGTGTTCCTGCGCTTCGCGCAGCTCGAGTTCGAGACGTTGGTTCTGCTCTTCTGCTTCGGCGAGGCGCGCGCGGAACTCGAGCATCACACGACCTTCATGCGCGTGCGGCTCGACGTCCAGGATCAGGCCATCCTGTTTCGCTTGTTCAGCGGCGAGTGCGCGTTCCAGTTCGAAGGCGCGCTGGTCGTCACCCTCGGCGAGCTGCCGGTAGGCTTCGTGCAGCTTGGCCGAGCGCTCGTGTCGGCGCTCGGCTTCCCCTTGGATACGCAGCGCTTCCTGGACGGCGGCGTTCGCGGACTCCGAGATGCGCTCGGGCCAGTGGGCTTCGGGGGCCCCGGGCTGCGAGTCCTGGTAAGCCTCGAACCAGCCGCTCAGCGCTTCTTGGTGCACGCTGCCCGACGGAGTCGCCGCCTCGGCGCGCTTGACGGCCAGCTCGGCGCTCAAGCGGTCCTTCTCCGCGCGCAGTTCGGCGATCGCGCGGCGCAGTTCTTCGAGCTCGTCGCCCTCCGAGCGCTGAGCGGCTTGCGTCGGGACGGGCCAAGTGGCGACCGTCGCTTGCGCGTTGGCGGTCGTCGCGGCTTCGTGGCCGAGGGCGGCCGAAGCGGCGAAAGGCGTCGCTCCGGCGAGGAGCGTTCCAGCGATCGTGATCAGGGTTTTCATCAGAGGTTCTCCGTGTCCGACAACGGGGTTCGAGCTTCATCACTCGCGAGGATCCGGTCCAAGAGACTCACCAGGTGCGCCTGCCGCGCACGCATCCGACCCGCGTCGCCCTGCAGGCGCGCGAGCTTCGTGGAGAGTTCCGGGTCCAGACCGTTTTCTTGGATGCGCTTCTCGAGCTGCGTCAGCTCGGTCTGCAGTGACGACAGCTCGTGGTCGACTTGTTCGAGGACCAGCGTGAGCGACGCGGCGAGCGGCTCGCCGGGGACTTCGGCGAGCCGCTCGACGAAGACTTCGGTGGCGGCTAGTGAATCGCCGATGTCGAGCGGCGTGAGCGTCACCTCACCGAAGTGCGTGGTGATCGCATCGAGCTCGGCAGCGGCACCGGGCATCACGAAGGCCGTCGAGACGAGGACCAAGGTGGCGCAGGGCAGCAGCAGCGGGCTGGGGCGGCGGGGCTTCTTCGTCGGCTTGGGATGCAGCAGGCGCTGCACGCGTTCGCTGAGCTGCGAGCCGCGACCGGCCATCGGCAAGAGCGCGATGCCTTCGCGTTCTTCGATGCGCCAGCCGGCGACTTCGGTCAAGCAACGCGCCAGTTCGAGTTCGCGGCCGGTGATGCGCACGGCGAAGTCATCGCTCTGGTACTCGGCGATCTCGGCGAGTGCCTTGCGCGCCACGCGATTCAGCGGTTGCACGAAACACAGGCGTTCGATGAACCGCGTGAAGAAGGACCACTGCGGGTCGCGGCGGACGATGTGTGCCAGCTCGTGCGCGAGCATCGCTTCTTGTTGCGCGGGAGTCAGTTCGTTGAGTGCTCGCTCGGGCAGCAGGATCTGCGGCAGGAAGACGCCGATCGTGGCGGGGCTGGTGATGCGCGGCGATGTGCACAGGCGCGGCCGGCGGGGGAGTCCCGCGCGGCGCGCGAGTTCGCGCAAGCTGTCGACGGCCGGGCCGCTGACGAGTTCCGTGCGGCCGGAGAGTCGATCGACGATGCGCGACCAGGCGAAGCACAGGAGCGCTGCGCCGAGCAAGGCACCCAAGGTCCACAGCGCGAGGAGTCCGTCGCGCCAGAGGCTGTGCAGCGTCAGCGCGTTCTGCCCGCGGGCGTCACGCGTCAGGCCCGGGAGCACGAGGGCGACTTCCCCCGCGTCGGAGTCGCCGCGGCGCACGGCCCCCTCGGCCGGCGCGGCATCACTCACCCCTCCGGTGAGCGACGCGGTCGCGGACCCCGACGCGGGTTCGGTCGTGAACACGGACCAGCGGCCGAATGCGGGGTCGAGCGCGAGCCCGACTTGCAGTCCGCTGGTGAGCAAGCCGCCGATCAGTGCGGTCTTCCAGATCCACTCTTTCGCGGCGTAGCGGCCGCGACCCAGCGCGCGCACGAAGAGGAACGCAGCGCCGAGCAAGAGCGTCGAGTGGAGCAAGTAGGTGAGCGACCAAGAGAGCGCCGCTTGCAGAGTGAGTTGGCTCACGCTTCGTCCTCCTCAGCTTCGCGCTCGGCGATCTTGGCGCGCAGCTCGGCGAGCTCGTCGGCGTCGATCCCTTCTTGGTCGATCAAGTGCGTGACGAGCGCCGCGACGTCGCCGGCGAAGAGCGAGCTGGTCAGGTCGCGCACCATCGTGCGCTTCACGGCTTCCTCGCTGACGATGGGGCGGAAGACGAACTGTCGCCCGTCGGCGCGGTGCGTGACGACGCCCTTTGCCTCCATCTTCTTGAGCATCGTGGCGATCGTCGTCAGGGCACGGTCGCCCTGCTCGCGGAGCGCGGCGTGCACGGTGGCGACGGTCGCTTCGCCCTCTTGCCAGAGGACGCGCATGATCGCGAGCTGGAGCTCGCCGAGGCGGTGGGATCGACTCATGGTGGACTGTCGGTGAGGGAGAGCGATTCCGAGGCCCGGAGGAGGCCTCGAACGTTCGACTACCCCGGTAGTACGACCGTGGTCGTAGTTTGTCGAGGGCGGGCTTTGTAAAAGTCCCGTCGTGAGGTACCGAGCCGGGGCCAGTTCCTCACAGCTCGCCGCCCGCCGCGAGTTGTGGGGAACTGGCCCCGGCTCGGTACCCGCCTGCGATCACGCGCTCGATCCGCACGCGACGCCGTTCCTGCGGCCACTCCGACTCGCTACGATCGCTCGCCTTCCGCTTCCCCCCCTGAGTCAAGTCGCCCCAATGAGTGAAGCCATCGTGAGCAAGGACAAGTCCGCCACCAAGCCCAAGGAGAAGTCCAAGAAGGGCAAAGGCAAGGACAAGAAGAAGCGCAAGCAGCAGCCGAAGCACCGCTTCACTGCAGCGAACGCCGACAAGTTCCTGCTCTATCAGTTGTCGGTGAACTCCGCCGACATCGACGTCGACTTCCTGGAGAAGGTCTACGCGGAGCACAATCCCGGCAAGTCGCCGATGCACTTGCGCGAGGATTTCTGCGGCACGCACGCGATGTGCGCCGAGTGGGTCAAGCGCAATCCGCAGCGCACGGCCGAAGGCTACGACCTCGATCCCGAACCGGTCGAGTGGGGCAAGCAGCACAACCTCTCACCGCTCGGTGACGAAGCCGCGTCGCGCGTGTCGCTCTATCTGGAAGACGCGCGCAACGAAGGACGCAGGACGCCGGACATCCGCGTCGCGCAGAACTTCAGCTACTGGTTGTTCATGAAGCGACCCGAGCTGCTCGACTACTTCAAGGAAGTGCACGCGAGCCTCGACGAAGGCGGCATCTTCGTCTGCGACCTCTACGGCGGCACCGAGTCCGTCGAGAACATGGAAGAGGAACGCAAGATTGACGGCGGCTTCACCTACGTCTGGGATCAAGACCTCTACAAGCCGGGTACGGCGGAGTTCACCTGTCACATCCACTTCCGCTTCCGTGACGGGACGGAGTTGGCGAAGGCGTTCACCTACGTCTGGCGCAAGTGGGGCATGGCCGAGCTCAAAGACCTCTTGGCCGAAGCGGGCTTCTCCAGCGTGAAGAGCTACTTCGAGGGCGAAGACGTTGACGATCCGGAAGAGGGCGACGGCAACTTCGAGCACGACGAAGAGGGCGACAACTGCGAGAGTTGGATCGCGTACCTCGTCAGCCAGAAGTGACTCACTAGAGTGAAGTACCGTGCCAGGCTCAGTCTTTCGATCTAAGCGAGCAGCCCGCGCCAGATGGTGCGGGCTGCTCGCTTAGATCCAAGAACTGAACCTGGCACGGTACTTCACTCTAGTGCTCGTGCTCGATGTTCTCGCGAGCCTCGACGATCATGCCACCTTCGAGGCGCATGTCGGCGGGCGTGGAGATCACCCACTGGATCTTCTCGGTCAGCTCGACCTCGATCGCGCCGGTCGGCATGGCGTAGATCGCGGAGTTTGCTTCCGTGTCGTCCTTCTCGCGCACGCGGATCAGGACCAGCGGTTCGAGCGGCGGGTTCTCGGCCAGCTCGGCGAGGTGGCCGGCGCAGTGATCGCAGGTCCAGCGCCAGAACATCCACGTGCCGTCCGTCGGCAGGCTCTCCATTTCCGGCAGCCACTTGGCGAGCGGCGTGTCGAGGTAGAACTCTCCGACCCACTCTGGCGGAGTCAGCGTTACGAACTTCGGAAGCTCGAGCTCGCGGCCTTCTTCTTCGGCTCTCGCGATCTCTTTCGCGGTCGGTCCGTCGCTCGCGCCTTGCAGCTTGAGCACTGGCGCGACGACACCCGCGATGATCAACAGACCGACGATCGCCGTCGGCGCGATCGCTTGCATGCCCGCGGCCTTCCACGGGCGCGAGGCGAGCAGGCCGAGCAGGATCACGCCGTCGATCGACGCCATCACGATCGGCTTGATCGTGATCGTGCCGCCGAGGCATCCGCAGCTCTCCGCGCCCTCCGCGATCAGCGGCGCGAGGATCGCCTCGAACATCAGGTAGGTCGCGACCAGCGCGATCCAGCCCAGCTTGGGCCGGAAGATCGCGAGGGTGATCACGACCAGCTCCGAACCGATGGCCAGGATGTAGAGGTTGTCCTTCGACGCGAGCCCCCCGAACCAGTCGAAGAACGGCTGCGGAAGGTCCCCGGGGTTGCCGTAGAACAGCTTGTAGAAGGCTCCCACTCCCAGCCAGAGGGCTCCGAGCAGCGTGAAGAGTCGGGCGATCGAGAAGCGCGGGGAGTCGGTCATGGAAGGGTGGGTCGGGGGGGAGGACGGCCCGGGATTCTACGAAGCGAGGGGGCTCGGTTGCAGTCCCAGTACGAGCTCCGATGTCGAGAGGTGAGCGCCGTCCGCCCGGTGTCTCGCATCGGGCTTTGACACGGAGAGGGCCCGGCGGGTATCAACTTCGCCCCGCACACCAGGCCTCCCCGGGGGGGGCCACCATTCAGAGCAGAATCAGAGGAGCCAAGATGAGCCTAGAGACCCTGTACAGCATCGCGCTGTTGCCTTTCCAGAACGACGAGACGGCTGACGTCATTAAAGAGCCCGTCGCGCTCCTGACCGAAGTCGTCGAAGCGCTGAAGCAGTTCGCCGTCGACCACTGGGCCAGCGTCGTCGGCGCCCTCGTGATCCTGATCCTCGGCTGGATGGCCGCGAAGATGATCCGCAGCACGATCGGCAAGCTGATGCGCCGCGCGAAGGTCGACGAGACGCTCATCAGCTTCTCGACGAACCTCGTCTACATGGCGTCGATGGCGTTCGTGTTCATCATGGCGCTCTCGCGTCTCGGAGTGAACACGACTTCGTTCGCCGCTGTGATCGCCGCCGCCGGTCTGGCGATCGGCTTCGCGTTGCAAGGCTCGCTCGGCAACTTCGCCGCGGGCGCGATGATCATCATGCTGCGCCCCTTCAAGGTCGGTGACTTCGTCGAGGCCGGGGGCACTTCCGGTGTCGTCGAAGAGATCAGCGTCTTCGCCACGACGCTCCGGACCGGCGACAACAAGGTTGTCATCATCCCGAACGGTTCGGTCACCGGCGGCAACATCGTCAACTACTCGACCAAACCCACGCGCCGCGTCGACTTGACGATGGGCATCGGTTACGGCGATGACATCAAGCAGGCCAAGCAGCTCTTCGAGAAGGTCCTCGCCGATCACCCGAAGGTGCTGGCCGAGCCCGCGCCGACCGTCGCGGTCAGCGAACTCGCCGACTCCTCCGTGAACTTCGTCGTGCGCCCGTGGGTCAACTCGGCGGACTACTGGGGCGTCTACTTCGAGCTCACCGAGCAGCTGAAGCTCGAGTGCGACAAAGCGGGCATCTCGATCCCGTTCCCGCAGCGCGACGTGCACATGCACCAAGTCGCCTAGTCGCGACGATTTCTCGAGAGCAGCGCGGGGCCCGGAGAGCGATCTCCGGGCCCCGCGTTCGTTCGTCTGCGGTGCGGTGTTAGCTCGCTGCGGCGGCGAAGAGCGCTTCGAGCGAGCCTTCGAGCTCCAGCAGGGTGCGTTTCTTGTCCAGTCCGCCGGAGTAACCGCCGAGTCCGCCGCCCGCCGCGATCACGCGGTGACACGGCACGAGCACCGGCACCGGGTTCGCGCCGTTCGCGGAACCGACGGCGCGCGACGCACCCGGCTTGCCGAGGCGTTCGGCGATCTGCCCGTAGGAAATGACTTCGCCGTAGTGGATCGTGCGGAGTTCGTTCCACACCGCGCGCTGGAAGTCGGTGCCCTCCAGCTCGAGCGGTTGGTCGAAAGACCGGCGCTTGCCGCCGAAGTACTCGTCGAGTTCGCGCACGAGTGCCGCGCCGGCTCGCCGGTCTTCGCGCAGCTGGGCACCGCGCGCGGCGGAGCGTTGCGCGAGGTGTTCGTCGAAGTTGCCGTCCAAGAAGTCCAGGCGACGCAGCGCGCCTTGCGCGGAGAACTCGGCGAGCAGAATGCCTAGAGGGCTTTCGATGCGAGCGACTGAGGTCTTCATGCGCCTCAGGATAGTCCTTCGGGAGCGCGTCCCGAAGGTCCCTCGAGCGCTTCCCGTGCGCCGAGCGACAAGGGCTTCGTATCCCCCCCGAGCAGACCCCGGATCCGCTCGAGAAGGGCCGCCTCGGCGGCGAACCGCTGTTAGACTTGGACTCTCCGAAGCCCCCCAATCGCCGTCCACATGCAAGCAGACGCAGAAAAGGCCGTGGTCGCCCGCGGCAAGCCGGACTCGATGCGCGACCTCCAGCGCTTCCTCGAGACCCGCGGAATCCAGTCCAAGATCGAAGCGCCGCCCGCCTCCGAAGGCGGCTGCGGCTCCGGCTGAAGCATCACCATGCAGCTCGCGGTCGCGGGCGAGGACAGACTGGAAGCGGCGCGCGCGGTGGACGACCACTGGGCCAAGGACCTTTCCGAGGCGGAGCGAGCGGCGACCGAGATGGTCATCGATCTCGACGCCGAAGAAGCGACCTGCCCCGCGTGCATGTCGACCTTCAAGACCGGTATCAACCGCTGCCCGGGCTGCGGGTTGCGGCTCGGATGATGGGTTTGAACGGCGGAGATCCCGCCTGTGGGATCTTCGAAGAGCCCGGCGAAGCCAAGCTGCGCGCGGTCGTCGCGGCCTTCTAATCGAGACCCGCGGTCTTCCTGATCAACCGACGTTGAGAGCGCCGATGGGCCGCGAATCCCGGAATACCGTGCCGCGTACGTTTGTCGGACATTCGCGCCCCACCGGCGACTCAGCCGCCGGTGGGGCGCGAATGTCCGACAAACGTACGCGGCACGGTATTCCGGGATTCGCGGCGGGCTACAGCAGTGGTGACATCAGGCGAGCGACTGCGCGCAGGATGCGCAGGCCGAAGCCGATGCGCTGTTCGTCTTCGATGGTCCACTCGCGCGCGTGCGAGAGGTCGATTTCGAACTGAGCGCGCAGGCCGTCGGCGAACTCGCGGTCTTGGAGGAAGATGCCGAGCTCGAAGTTCAAGTCGAACGAGCGGGTGTCGAGGTTCGCAGAGCCGATCGTGCCGACCCAGTGGTCGACGACCATCGTCTTCGCGTGCACGAAGCCCGACTGGTAGCGGAAGATGCGCACGCCCGCCTCGATCAAGTCGCGGTACCACGAGCTCGACGCGAGCGTCACGATGCGGCTGTCCGACTTCTCCGGCACGAGGATGCGCACATCGACGCCGCGCAAGGCGGCCGAGATCAACGCGCTCTCGATCGACTGGCTCGGAATGAAGTAGGGACTGGTGATCCAGACCGCTTCTTCGGAGAGCGCGATCGACTGCGTGTAGATGTGTTCGATCGGCGACCAGGTGCGGTCGGGGCCTGAATCGATCACTTGGACGAGAGCTTCGCCGTAGTGTTGCGGATGCGGCGCAGGGAAGTAGCGCACGTCGTCGAGCAGCTCGCTCGTGCTCGCGAACCAGTCCTCCGCAAAGGTCCGCTGCAGACCGATCACGGCCGGACCCGTGACGCGCGCGTGCGTGTCGCGCCAGTTGCCCATGTCCGGATCGAGTCCGAGGTATTCGCGCCCGACGTTGATCCCGCCGGTGAAGGCGACGCGCCCATCGACGACGACGATCTTGCGGTGGTTGCGGAAGTCGACGCGTTCGTGGCGGCGGAAGCGATTGAGCGAGCGGACGATCGGATTGAAGCGGGCCGCCATGCCTCCCGCGTCCTCGAGCGGCTGCCAGAAGTCGGCGGGTAAGCTGAGGCTGCCGAGCGCGTCGACCAACACGCGCACTTGCACGCCTTGTCGCGCCTTGCGCAACAGCAGCTCGCGTAGCGCTTGGCCGGTCTGGTCCGGCTTCACGATGTAGAACTGGACGTGGATGTGGTCCGTCGCCGCGTCGATCGCCGCGGCGACGGACGCGTAAGTCTCGCGACCGTCGACCAGGATCTCGGCGTGGTTCGAGTGGCTCGCGGGCAGCGAAGCCAGCCTGTCGCCGAGCCGCAACAGGGCGCGTTGTCGCGGCTCGAAGACTTCGGCCTCGCACGCCGACTGTTCCCGCAGAGCGTACTTTTCGACGAGCGCTTCGACGTGGTCGTGCGCGTGCGTCGTCTGCGCCGCGATGCGCTTCGCCCGCGTCGTGCCGATCAGGAGATACAGCAGGAAGCCGACGACGGGCAGGAACAGGACCGCTTGGATCCAAGCGAGCGTCGCCGTGGGCTGGCGCTTCTCCGTCAGGAGCACCCAGATGACCACAGCGAGGTGGCCGATCGCGAGAGCGATGACGAAGAGGGTGTCGTACACGTCGCTGTCGTGTGGAGCGCGCTAGCGAAACAACGAGCGGTACGCTTCCCAGTGCATCGCGCCGAGGATCAAGTTCGCCGTCGCGACGCCGTAAGCCATCACCGAGTGCGAGAAGGCGGGGTCTAGGAACGCGTGGTAGAGCACGATGTTGACCGAGATCGGCGCGAGGAGCACGAGCGCGAACGGGACCCAACGCTTGAACAGCAACAGTGCGCCGGAGAGCACCTTCACGACCCCGATCGCGTACCACATGTAACCTGTGTCAGCGAGCGCGCCGAGGAACTGCATGCCGGCGTCGGGCGGCCGGCTCGGCGGCTCCATGAAGTTGAAGAAGCTGTTGAGACCGAAGACCAGCATCATCAAGCCAAGCGCGCTGCGGAGGAGTAGGACGAACATGGAGATCCCTGGAGATGGCTGCGGGGCAGTAGACCGCGGACATCCTAGACGGAATGGATGGAGCGGTCTGCCTTCAGACCGTGGGTTACGGTCCTGTGAGTTCTCTCCACACGAACCGCAGAGCCACATGAAGGAGCCGCTCCATGCACCAGCATACCCGTTTCGTCGGA
>Ga0316209_1000165_pt1 | contig 135324 bp, 116 predicted proteins | sample 6monopyrite_MG_FD_204945 | JGI IMG/M metagenome (GOLD analysis project Ga0316209, IMG submission 204945) | Microbial mat bacterial communities from mineral coupon in-situ incubated in ocean water Damariscotta River, Maine, United States -... | ecosystem: Environmental > Aquatic > Marine >... | reverse complement strand
AGAGCTTGACTCCGCTTCATCGTGGTACTGCAAGTATAAATAGTATGATTAAATTACCTAACTTTAACAATCAAACAAAGTTTCTCCAAAGCGGGAGAAAGAGTCAACCTTTTTCAGGACGGGACAGTCAGAAATTCTCCCAACGGGCTTTAGCGAAATTTCCCTAAACTGCCTCAAATTTCTTTGGATTAACCCGTTAGTCCTGCAATCCCGATGAATATCGGGAGAATTGTCTATGAAATTTTCGCTTAAAGCTGACAGCATTTCTTAGCTCGAATTCAGGTTATGAGAAATTCAATGGGTAAAAACAATATTTTATATCATTTGTTAAAGTCCTACTGTTGAAGAAAGTGTAAAAATTTGCTTGCTTCAATAAATTAAGCTAAAATTACCAAGTGAGGCTATGAAAACAGATTTTCTTTTATAAAATGAATTATTTTTGAAGATATTTTCTTTTATTCTATTGCGTAGATGGACAGCTATGAATGAATTAGAAAAAAGGGAAACATCACAACAAAAATCGTTTTTAATTAGGAGGTGTTTTTTTAGGTTCGCTTTTAACCTAACTCAAATATTAAATTAATGCAGTTAACGCAAGCTACGTTTTCAATTCTAGATCAAGTGGAGTTTGTTATCGGTCAAATGAAAGATGATGACTATACCAAACCAGTAGATGTGTTCAATAACTCTACCATTGGACAGCATTTTAGACACACACTGGAATTTTTCCAGATTCTTAAGGATGGTTATGATACTGGTTTAATAAGTTATGATAAGCGAAATCATGATAAACGTATTGAAACAGATAGAAGCTTGGCTCTTAAAATAATTAAAAAATCAAAAGATTTTATAGCCACTTGCGACATGCAAAAAAACTTAGAATTAGAGGTTAATTATGATGTAGGCAATAGTAATGACATCATAATAGAATCAAACATGGCAAGAGAAGTTTCTTATAATATTGAGCATGCTATTCATCACATGGCCATTATAAAAATTGGGATTCAAGTGCTTTGTCCTTATGTTGAATTGCCCCACGGATTTGGTGTCGCCATTTCTACCCTTCGATATTATAACGCCTAGTTTTAGGCAATGATTTGTTAAGAATTCGTAATTTCTGGACCAAACTTACTGCTTGGGAATATTGGCCTATGTCAATTTTTTACATTCCTGTTTATATGTATTGGTTCTATTTAGGTTTTCGAGCAAAGTCCATATTTTTTTTCACGGCCTCTAATCCTAGTATTAAAAATGGGGGGATGGTTGCGGCCTCCAAAAAAAGCATTTTAGATTTAATTCCTCCTCAATACCTTCCTAAAACAGTTCTTTTAGATGTTCCGGCTAGCTTAATTGTGGTGGAAGAAGCTATGTATAACCAAAACTTAGAATACCCAGTAATTTTTAAACCAGATATGGGCGAACGAGGGTGGAGGGTAGAGAAAATTTCTAACGCTGAAGAAGCGAGTACCTATTTGCAATTATTTGAAGGAGACTTACAAGTGCAAGAGTATGTAGATTTACCCTTTGAAGCAGGTGTTTTCTATTACCGTTTTCCAGGAGATAAAAATGGAACCGTTAGTTCTATTGTGGTGAAAGAATTACTTTATGTAATGGGTAATGGCGTTTCAACTTTAGAGCATCTGATTTTGAAAAAGCCAAGGGCAAGAATTCAATACGAAAAGCTCAAAGTTAGTTGGCGAAATGAATGGAATAATATTCCAACCAAGGGAGATCGCATAGAATTACAGCCGATTGGAAATCATAATAGAGGAACCGCTTTTTTAAATGGCAACCATTTAATTAGTGAGCAACTTATAAAATCATTTGATACCATTAGTAAGCAAATTGATGGTTTTTATTATGGAAGATATGATGTGAGGTGCAAAAATGAAGAAGCCCTTAAAAATGGCGATGTTAAGATTATGGAGTTAAATGGTGCCGCTTCTGAACCTGCTCATATTTACCAATCAGGCTACCCAATACGTGAGGCATACCAGTCATTATTTCATCATTGGAAAGTTTTATACCGCATTAGTGTGGCTAATCATAAAAAAGGAATTCCTTACACTTCGTTTAAGCAAGGATGGCACGATTTAACGCACTCTGGCCGCGTAAAAGAACAAGGTATTTAGTACTCGTTGATGTCATTACCGGGCATAAGACCCGCTAATCTCCCGCCTCAGCCGAGGCGGTATTGCGATAAATTGAAAATATATATTACATAATTATGCGATGATTGCCAGAAGAAGAACAGACTCTTCGGGCGGAGCCCTCTGAGTGACGCTTTTAATTTATAGTTCTATATACAACTATTAGTAACTTTGCTGCGTGAATCACGAACATTATATGCAACGCGCCTTTGAATTGGCCCAAAATGGACTAGGAACAGTTAGCCCTAACCCAATGGTGGGTTGCGTAGTGGTGCATAATAATTTAATTATTGGAGAGGGTTGGCACCAAAAGTTTGGAGAAGCACACGCAGAAGTAAGGGCAATTAATTCCATTGAAAATAAAGAATTGCTTAAAGAAGCTACCGTTTATGTTACGTTAGAACCATGCTCGTATCATGGTAAAACACCCGCATGTTCTGATCTGTTAATTGCTTCAGGGGTAAAAAAAGTAATCATTGCAGCGTTAGATCCCAACCCCAAAGTTTCGGGGAATGGGATGAACGCATTGAAAAGTGCTGGAATAGAAGTTGAATCAGGTGTATTCGAAAAACAATCCATCAAGCTAAATAAGCGATTTTTTATAAACCAATACCTAGATCGCCCCTTTGTAATTCTTAAATGGGCTCAAACCAAAGATGGATTTATTGCACGCAAAAATTTTGATTCAAAATGGATTAGCAATGAATTTTCTCGTCAGCGAGTACATCAATGGCGAGCGGAAGAAGATGCGATTCTAGTTGGTAAGAATACTGCCCGATATGATAACCCATCTTTAACGGTCCGTGATTGGAAAGGATCAAACCCAATACGCATAGTGCTTGATAGGCAACTTGAACTTAGCACGAATCTTAATTTGTTTAATGGAGAAGTTAGAACCCTGGTTTACAATTGTAAAGAAAGCAGTGCCATCGGAAATTTTGAGTTAATAAAATTGGAAGAGAACAATTTTATCGCTCTGGTATTAAAAGATTTATATCAAAGAAACAGAGGCTCACTAATTGTAGAAGGAGGGAGTAAAATTTTACAGCAATTTATTCAACTTGGGTTGTGGGACGAGGCAAGAGTTTTTACATCAAACCAAGAATTTGGGGAAGGCATTGAAGCTCCTAATATTAATGCAAAAAATAGTACCAGTGAACAAATTGAACATGATAAACTCACCTATTATTATAACTCACAAACAATAACAAATTGGCAGAAGAACTAAATATATCTCAATCCTTATCTAAGCAAGAAAAGTATAAAGAGCTTTTACCTCAAATAGAGGCCTTAATTTCTGATGAACCAGATTTAATTGCGAATATGGCAAATATTACCGCTGCTATTCATAGGGCAACAAACTACCTCTGGGTTGGATTCTATCTGGTGAAAGAAGGCGAATTGGTTTTAGGGCCTTTTCAAGGTCCAATTGCATGTACACGGATAAAAAAAGGGAAAGGCGTTTGTGGTGCTGCTTGGGCTACCAAACAAACGCAAATTGTACCTGATGTAGATGCCTTCCCCGGCCATATTGCTTGTAGCAGCGATTCTAAATCGGAGGTTGTGGTGCCAGGATTGAAGAACGATGTTGTTAATTTTGTTTTTGATGTAGATAGCAGCAAATTAAATGAATTAGATCAAATTGACGCTCAATTTTTTGAGCAGGTAGTAGCGCTGTTGTAAATTCAAGCTCGCAACTAATTACAACTACATGAAATCACTTCATTATTATTATAGGAATTAGCACATTGCTATTTTGGAATCCAATAATAGGGTATTCTCAAAAATAAGACAGCCTCAAAGCTCAATCGCAAAACTGGGATAGACTTTCTGTTAGTTTAGGAGGGTTAATTATAATAGTGGGATTATTTATGCAAGCCAGCAATTAGGTTTAGGTATTCAAATTGATATAGAAGATGCACTTGGTTTTATATGTTGCCAATAAGAATCATCAAAATTGGTTAATTTTTTAGCTGGGTTTAATCTAATGAATCCTCCGAGGCTCTGCCTCGGAGTCTCCGAAAATGTCATCCTGAACTTATTTCAGGATCTCAAATAAAGGAATTTCGGTTTTTGACCATCAGGTCAAAATGAAACCAGCGAAATACCCCTGTGGCTCTGCTCTGGGGATAGTTGGTTTCAAGAAATTCTTTTATTTGCCTGTAGAAGCGCTTGTTTTCTGGTTTAATTAAAACCGCTTTAATGGTTTTTCTAAGACAGCAAAAATTAAGATATTTTAAATATAGCACAAAATGGGAATTGGATTCCCATTTTGTGCTATATTTGAATGTATGATAACGAGACTAATAGAGCAGAAACTCTTAAAAATGGCCACTAAGTTTCCAGTTATTGCCATTACAGGCCCAAGGCAATCTGGAAAAACCACCTTATGTAAAAAAATATTTAAAGGCTACACCTATGTATCACTAGAAAACCCAGATCTAAAACATTTTGCAGAATCCGACCCCAAAGGGTTTATGGAAGAATATAATAACAAGGTAATAATTGATGAGGTACAAAATGTACCTGAATTGTTTTCTTATATGCAAGGAGTGGTGGACGAAACAAGCCAGACTGGGCAGTTTATATTAACAGGGTCACAAAATTTTTTATTATTAGAAAAAATTACTCAAAGCTTAGCAGGAAGAGTTTATTTATACCATTTGCTCCCATTTAGTTATATTGAAATAAAACCCCAATATAAACCATCATTACTCTCTGCCATTTTTAAAGGGGGCTACCCTCGTATTTTTGATAAAAAAATAGACCCCGTGGATTTTTTCCCCTCTTATGTGCAAACTTATTTAGAACGAGATGTTAGAAGTATTTTAAATGTAAAAGACATCACTCTATTCTCTTCTTTTTTAAAAATATGTGCGGGCAGAATTGGGCAACTCTTTAATTCATCCAGTATCTCTAATGAGCTTGGCATTGATCATAAAACAGTTAAGCGTTGGCTTACTCTCTTAGAAGCAAGTTTTGTGCTATTTCGGTTACAACCTTGGCACACTAATTTTAATAAAAGGTTGGTTAAATCGCCTAAAATTTATTTTTATGATACGGGGTTAGCCTGCTATCTATTAGGACTACGAAAACAAGAGGAGATTAAAACTCATTTTGCCAATGGCCTGTTATTTGAAAATTATATAATAACAGAGTATGTTAAAAATACTTGGAATCAAGGCAATTCATTATCATCCTTTTTTTGGCGAGATAGTAAAGGGAAAGAAATTGATTTACTAATAGAAAAAGGGAAACAATTAAAAATTGTTGAAATCAAATCTGCTAAAACAATCAGCCCCAACTTCTTTAAAGGAGTTGAATATTTTGAAAAAATAGCAAGTGAATACTCAATTCAAAAGTATATCGTTTACGGTGGAGACGAAATGCGTAAACAGTTTAATACACAAATTTTACCTTGGAATAAAATTGATAAACTAGGTTAATTACTACTCCATAATCCCCAAAGTTTCGGATGCCACATGGTACCTAGGGTCATCTACCGCTGTTATAATTGATTTTGAAAAATCGGGATTCGCTTTGGTTAGTATGGCAATGCAATCTGGACTTAAGTGCTTTAAACGTATGGATTTTCCTGCTTTTCGATAACGAGAAATTAGGTTCTCAATGGCTTCGACTCCAGAATGGTCAGAAACACGTGAATCAATAAAATCAATTTCAACATCAGTGGGGTCTTCAGAAGGATTAAATTTGGAACTAAACTCTTGAATGGACCCGAAGAATAAGGGACCCCAAATTTCATACACTTTTGTGCCGTCTTCTTTGATGGATTTTCGTGCTCTAATTTTAGTTGCATTTTGCCAAGCAAATACGAGTGATGATACAATTACGCCAGTAATAACGGCAATTGCTAAATCGAAAAATACAGTAACTCCAGAAACCAAAATAAGCACAAAAGCATCTGCAAAGGGAATTTTTCGTATAATTCTAAAACTAGACCAAGCAAAAGTGCCAATTACCACCATAAACATTACACCCACCAATGCTGCGATGGGTACTTGCTCAATATAAGGGGAAAGAAATAGTATAAATGATAACAACATTAAAGCGGCAACCACTCCGGAGAGTCTTCCTCTACCACCAGATTCAACATTAATCATCGATTGACCAATCATCGCGCAGCCGCCCATTCCGCCAAAAAACCCATTAATGATATTAGCTCCACCTTGAGCCACACACTCTCTATTTCCACTTCCTCTAGTTTCGGTAATTTCATCTATTAAGGTTAATGTCATTAATGATTCGATTAAACCAATAGCTGCTAAAATTACCGCATAAGGCAGTATGAAAAGGAAATTAGCCATGGTAAAAGGCACTTGTGGAATAAGGAATGTTGGTAAACTTCCTTCAATGCCAGTGCCTCCATTTGATTGTACAAACGATAGTACCGTAGGGGTATCAAATCCTGCAAAAACTACCACTAATGTAACCGTAAGAATAGCAACTAAGCCCGCAGGGATTTTTGAAGTTAGTTTGGGCAGGCCAAACATAATACCCATAGTTAGTAGAACTAAACCAAGCATCGTCCACATTTGGTTGCCAGCAAGCCAATGGCCGTCTACTTTAAACATACCCAGTTGAGACATGAAAATTACGATGGCTAATCCATTTACAAAACCGAGCATTACGGGGTGAGGAATTAACCGAACAAACTTGCCAAGCTTTAAAAAACCTGCTGCCATTTGAATGATACCCATTAGAACCAATGTGGCAAATAGATATTGAATTCCAGCATCACCCACCTCAGGCATCATAGCATTTCCTTCTTTAACAAGGGCCACCATTACAACTGCCAAAGCACCTGTTGCTCCTGATATCATACCGGGGCGGCCACCAAAAATGGAGGTTACTAAACCAACCATAAAAGCTCCATAAAGTCCAATAATTGGATCTATGCCTGCAACAAAAGCGAAAGCAACAGCTTCGGGCACTAATGCTAATGAAACGGTGATACCCGAAAGGATATCATTTTTAGCATTTTTGGTTTTCTTTTTAAAGAACTCAATCATAATAATAGCGGCCTATTTTTAACGGGCTGCAAAGTTAGCTTTATAAATGATTAGAGCATAGGCTTTTAGAAAAGTCTATTTTTTTAGTTGCACTTCAACATGTTCAATACCCAATTCCACCCATCTAGTTAGATCAATGTTCGATTTAAATGCAGGTTCTTCCACAAAAACAAAGCCTTTCATCGGTCGTTTGGTAAAATCCATGAGGCGTACATGCGACTGTTCAAGTACAATTTCTAATTTCTCATCAATTACCCTAACCATCAATTCGTCTTTTACAATACCGCAGCTCATTTTTCCTTTGTACATAAATGTGAGCCCACCAAACATATTTTTTTCTTCAACTTCATGCTGGTAAGGTAAAAGTGCTTCTCTAAGTCGATCTGCTAAAATTTCGTTATACGCCATATTGGTGAGTTTACTTTATATTCCTTACCAAAGATATTGCGCTTAATTTAAGAATAGCTTCGTTCTTTCATCAGAATTATAGAACTTAGCAACTTAATTTAAAAATGTACTGTTATGGCAATGTTGTTTTTAGTTCTATTCTTGTTTGTGATGGCAATTATTTCGCCATGGGTTTTTCCTAACAAGGTAGTTAGCAATCATAAAAAAGATCTTGAAGTGTAACCAATAAATTAGTTGCATTTTAAATACCCAAGCAATAACATTGCTTGGGTATTTTTTTTATGTTCAACTGTTTGTAAGTTTAAGGATGATACAGTCATATTTTAAATCATTCCTCTTCTTATCGGTTTTATTCTTCAGTGCAAGTAATAGTCAAGCTCAAAAAACCTCTGCTTACGATGCTTTTATTAAAGAAATGAAAGGCGACCAAGGCTTTTTTACTTTCTATTATGATTCAGGAAGTGGCGAAATTTTTTTAGAAATAGATAAACTAGAAACTGAATTTCTGTACATCAATTCATTGGCCACAGGAATAGGTTCTAATGATATCGGATTAGACAGGGGCCAACTTGGGGGAGAGCGTGTAGTTAAATTTGTAAAATTTGGCCCCAAGCTTTTATTGGTGCAACCCAATTTAAATTATCGTGCAGATTCAGATAATGCCTATGAAAAGGAATCGGTAGAGCAGGCTTTTACACAATCGGTATTATGGGGATTTAAAATACTTAAAAGTGAAAAGGGTAAGTACCTGGTAAATGCTACCGACTTCTTAATGCGGGATGCGCATAATGTAAGTGGTACGCTAAAACGGAATGATCAAGGCAGCTATAAAATAGATAAAAGTCGTTCGGCCATTTATCCAGAGCGAACGAAGTCATTTCTTGAAAATACAGAATTTGAAGCCACCTTAACATTTACAGGTAAACCAGAAGGGTATAATATAAGAAGCGTGACTCCTACTTCAACAGCTATAACAGTACGTCAGCACCATAGTTTTGTTCAACTGCCTGATGATGATTTTGAGCCAAGAGTTTTTGATCCAAGAGCAGGATACTTCCCACTTTCCTATCAAGACTATGCAACTCCCATTGATGAGTCTTTGGTAAAAAGGTTTATTTATCGACATCGATTGAAAAAGAAAAATCCCAATGCAGCTATAAGCGAGCCTGTTGAACCCATCGTATATTATTTGGATCGAGGTGCCCCTGAACCAATCAGATCCGCACTAATGGATGGAGCCCGTTGGTGGAACCAAGCTTTTGAAGCGGCAGGATATAAAAATGCGTTTAGAGTAGAGTTGTTTCCAGAAGGGGCAGATCCGATGGATGTTCGATATAACCTTATTCAATGGGTGCATCGTTCAACTCGAGGCTGGTCCTATGGAAGTAGTGTAAGTGACCCTCGAACAGGAGAGATTATAAAGGGTCATGTGAGCTTAGGTTCTTTGCGTGTGAGGCAAGATTTTTTAATTGCCACTGGGTTGTTGAGCCCGTACGGAGCTAATGGTGAAACTTCGGAAGAGATGAAGAAAATGGCCTTGGCAAGATTGCGTCAATTGGCGGCCCATGAGGTTGGCCATACCATTGGGCTAGCACATAATTATACTGCCAGTATGGATGGCCGAGCGTCTGTTATGGACTACCCTCACCCACAAGTTGATATTATTGATGGGAAATTGAGCCTAGCCAGCGCTTATGATGCTAAAATTGGCGATTGGGATAAGGTAAGTATTGCTTATGGATATCAAGATTTTGTGAAAGGCACAGAAGAGGAAAAGGCATTAAATAATATTTTATTAGATGCCTATCAAAAACAAAAACTCTCTTTTTTATCAGATCAAGATGCACGACCCCAAAGTAGTGCCAACCCACGAGCGCATTTGTGGGATAACGGAAACAGCGCAGCCAAGGAGTTAGATCATGTAATAGAAGTGCGAGAAATTGCTTTACAAAACATGGGGGAAGCTACTATAAAAAAGGGTGTTCCATTGGCTGAAATTGAAGAAGCTTTGGCACCAATTTATTATTTTCATCGCTACCAAACAGAAGCTGCGGCTAAAGTAGTTGGAGGCTTGCATTACACCTATGCCGTTAAAGGAGATGGGCAAACCCCTACCCAATTTGTAGAACCTACAGAACAAAAAGAAGCCTTAAAAGCGGTATTAAAAACACTTGATGCAAAAGTGCTTACAATTCCTGAAAGTATATTGAAAACAATACCACCAAGACCTCTTGGCTATTATCGCACAAGAGAAAACATCAAAAGTAAAACAGGCTTAACCTTAGACCCGATTAGTGCGGCTGAGTCTGCTGCTAAAATGACGGTTTCTTTTTTACTAAACCCTGCCCGGGCTAACCGGTTGGTGGAGCATAATGCTCGAGATAAAAACCAACCTAGTTTGGGGTTTGTACTAAATGAGCTTACAAAAGCTACCATTGGGGCACCTAGCAAAAATGGATTGGAAATTGAAATCCAAAGAGCAGTAGCGCATGCGGTTCTAAATCAAATGATGAAATTATCGGTTAGTAATTCTGCCCAAATTCAAACCAAAGCAATTGTAAACCTGGCTTTAAAAAATCTATACTTTGATTTTGAGAGTTCTATAAATACCGAAAAAGATATGAACGAAAAGGCATTTTTAACGTTTATGGTTGATATGATGAATAGGTTTTTTGAACACCCTAGTGAATGGAAGGTTAATGAACCCTTACCGCTTCCAGATGGTTCTCCAATTGGCTCTGTATTAAGATGCGGATTTGATGATTAGGTGGGTGCTACTATTTTCCTTGATGTACAATCTGGCCAATGGCCAGGATGTAATCCTAAATTCAGGGGTTGGTAATCCTGTTCTATTAAGCAATAAATTTGAATTACACTTCCCCAATAATCAAAACCAATACATCGCTTCTCAATGGTCTAAAGGAAAACTATTTTATACCAATGGAACTTCTAAAAAGTATGATAGTTTAAATTTTAATAGATATGGAAACAAGATTGAAGCGGTTGTAAATAATAAACCGCTTTCTATTTTACCTATGGGGCTTTCTGGGGGGCTTATTTATAACACCGATAATTCGGGCTCACTACTTATAGTAGGAAAAACAGTATCGGAGACTAGATTTTTAATGGTTTTAAGCAATGGGAAATACCTGTTGGCCTCGTACCTTGTTTCAACTGTACCCGCTGAAGATTTGTCTTATAAACTTGATGAACTAAGGTTTGTACCTCAAAAAAAGAAAGAAAATGTTATTAGCGTGCATTACGTATTTTTTGATAATGAGAAATGGAAAAGTTTTAAACTTAATAAATCTTCTTTAGCTAAACTCTTTCAGGTTGAGAAAAAAACGCTTCAATCAAATGCGGAAACGGAAGGGATCAATACAAATACAGAAAAAGGCCTTATTGAATTATTCGATTTTCTAAATGATAATTAAACTGTTTAGCTCACCCGAAGAGGCGAAAGAAGAAGTGCCTGTAGGTACTTCTCGAAAATTAATAATTAAAGGAAAATCTTATTTGCTTATTCATTCTTCCAATGGGTTTGCCGTTTCCGACTTTCTTTGCCCCCATCAAAACGAACCATTGATTAAAGGAAAAATGAATGCATTTAACGAATTGATTTGCTCCTTGCATGAATATCGTTTTAATTTAAAAACAGGTGCAGAGTCATCTGGAAGGTGTGGAGGTCTTACCCTTTATCAAATAGCAGTTAAATCAGATGGTCTATACATCGAGATTTAATAATTTGCAGGATGCTTATGTTATGAACGCAGGAATATCTGGTTCTGGGAACTATCCCAAATAGATTTCTTTCTTTGCGCAATGACGTTTTAATTTACATAAAAAACACAATTATGATTCGTATTCTGTTGATGGTTTTTGCCATCTTATTTTCTATCCAAGTTTACTCTCAAACAACTCAATCTCCAGAAGATTATTTGGGCTATACCTTAGGTACACGCTTTACTAATCATTATAAAATTGTGGAGTATGTAAGGCATATTGAGCAAAGCAAAGAGAATGTACAGTTGATTTCTTATGGTGAAACATACGAACACCGCCCGTTAATGGTAGCCGTAGTTTCTTCAGCAAAAAACATGGCGCAGTTAGAAGAAATAAGAAAATCCAATTTGCAAAGAGCCGGAATAGTCTCGGGGGCACCAACTAAAAATGTGGCCATTGTGTGGCTTAGTTATAATGTGCATGGCAACGAGGCATCGTCAAGCGAAGCAATGATGCAAACTTTATATGCTTTATCGGATAAAAGCAATAAAGAGGTTCAACAGTGGTTAGAAAACACAGTGGTTATTCTCGACCCTTGTATTAATCCAGATGGCCGAGATCGATATGTTAACTTTTATAATCAGAGTGTAAGCGCAAATTCAAATCCAAATTTAGATACCCAAGAGCATAATGAAGTATGGCCGGGTGGAAGACAAAACCATTATTTATTTGATTTGAACAGAGATTGGGCTTGGCAATCACAAATAGAATCGGAGCAGCGAATAAAACTGTACAATAAATGGCTGCCTCAGGTACATGTGGACTACCACGAGCAGTACGTAGAAAATCCATATTATTTCGCACCAGCAGCCAAGCCATATCATAATGCGATTACTCCTTGGCAAAGTGATTTTCAGCAATTGATTGGCGAGAATCACGCAAAGTATTTTGATAACGAAGGTTGGTTATATTTTACCAAGGAGTTTTTCGATTTACTTTACCCGAGTTATGGTGATAGCTACCCTGTTTTTAATGGTGCAATCGGGATGACCTATGAACAAGCTGGACATGGGCAAGGAGGACTGCAAGCATTGCTTCAAAATGGGGACACTTTAAAACTTACCGATAGAGTAGCACATCATTATACTACCGGCTTATCTACGGTAGAAGTAGCTTCAAATAATGCGGATAAATTAGTTTCTGAGTTTCAAGCGTATTTTAAGTCCACGCCCAAAAGCAAGTATAAATCGTACGTAATAACCGAAAGCAACCAAGCAAAAGTTAACAACTTAACGCAACTGCTTGATAAGCAAGGCATAACTTATGGCAAAGTTACAGCAGATAAAAAAGTAGTAGGATTTGATTTTGAGAAAGGAATAGAAGCCTCTTTTACGGCACCCAAAGGGAGCTTGGTAGTGTCAACCAACCAACCTAAATCTATACTTGCAGCCGTGCTTTTTGAACCACGTACGTTTTTAGAAGATTCAGTTACTTATGATATTACTGCTTGGAGCTTGCCTTATGCTTTAGGCTTTAAAGCATTTGCTTCTACTACTGATATTGCATCAGCTGCGTGGGAACCAAGTGTGTTTGTAAAAAATAAGCCTCAAAGCAAGGCATATGCTTTTGTATGGGAAGGGAATTCTGTAAACGCCATATCCTTACTTACAGCGTTGCAATCAAAAGGAATTAATGTAAGAGTATCGGATGAGCCTTTTTCAACAAAAGAAAAGCAATTTAGCCGAGGATCATTTTTAGTTTTAAAAGCAGATAATAAACATTTAAAGGGCTATGAAAAAACAGTAGTGGATATTGCGAATCAAAAGCAAATCGTTGTTTCTACTGTTCAATCAGGGATGGTTGTTCAAGGCAAAGATTTTGGATCGAGCAGTATGCGCTTATTAAAGCAACCTAAGGTAGGAGTTGTTTCGGGCAATGGGGTTTCTCCAACTTCTTTTGGTGAAGTATGGTATTATTTTGATCAGGTACTTGAGTATCAAGTTAGTATTCTTAGAACCGATTACCTAACACAGCTTGATATGAGGGATTACGATGTGCTAGTTTATCCAAATGGATATTATAAAAAGCTTGATGAAGACAAATTAAAAGAGCTCAATCGTTGGGTGTCGGAAGGAGGGAAACTTATTTTGATGGAAGGTGCTCTGCGTTCATTTGTTGACCAAGAGCCGTTTGGGTTGGTTACTACACATGAAGAGACCGAGGAGGAAGTTAATGAGGAGGATGAGGCAAGTCAGAAAATCTATGCCAACCGGAAGAGAAAAGGCATGGAGAAGTACATCCCAGGAGCTATTTATAAAACTAAGTTGGATAATACGCATCCTTTAGGGTTTGGTTATCCAAACCAATACTTTACGATAAAAAGGAGTAGCAAAAAATATGCTTTGCTAAAAAATGGGTGGAATGTAGTTGTATTGTCTTCAGGCAAGCCAGTAAGTGGTTTTGCGGGGTATAAAACACAAGAAGAACTCAATAACTCATTGGTAATGGGTGTAGAAAACATAGGGGCTGGCTCGGTGGTTTATTTTGTAGATGACCCACTATTTAGAGCTTTTTGGCAAAGTGGATTTAAGTTATTTGCAAATGCCGTTTTCTTATTGCCATAAATTTTTACTCAAGAGCGTCATTCAGAGCGCAGCGATGAATCTCTTGGAATTGAGTGAGATTCTTCGTGGCTCCGTATGAAAAAAACAATCGCAATGAAAAAAATAATTATAGCCTCAAAAAATCCAGCAAAAATTAAAGCAGTTGAAAATGCTTTTTCAAAGGTGTTTCCTAATGAAACCTTTGATTATGAAGGAATAAGTGTTCCCTCTGGTGTGCCTGAACAACCCATAGGGGAGGAGGAAACTTTGAAAGGAGCCGAAAATAGAGTTAATAATGCAAAAAATGAGTTTGCGGCAGATTTTTGGGTAGGTTTAGAAGGCGGGGTTGCCAATAGTGGCACCCAATTAGAAGCTTTTGCTTGGATGGTTATCCGATCTAACGAGATGTACGGAAAGGGGCGTACCGGCTCTTTTTTTCTACCACAAAAAGTGGCAGAACTGGTACACAGTGGTATGGAACTTGGACATGCCGATGATGTGGTTTTTGGGCAGTCTAACTCAAAGCAAAAAGGTGGAGCCGTAGGGTTACTTACCAATAACCTTTTAACGAGAACAACTTATTACGAGCAAGCTTTGATTTTAGCACTTATTCCATTTATAAATAAAGAACATTATTCATAACTTCGGTTTTCCAACTCCTGACTTCGAACTTTATATGCAGCCCAATTTAATAGACATACCCAAAGAGTTTTATCCATTTGAGAGCAGCGGCCCATTTAAAGAATGTATGGTTTGTAGTGTAGATTTAAGCCTAGGTACTACCGATTATTTCGTTGAAAAGGCAGTAAAAAATAATGTAGAATACCAAGTGAAGGATATCGTGTTTGAATACGCTATTTGTTCTAGTTGTGCGCAAAATATGCAGAAATCTATTTCGGTAGAATCGCAGCAAAATATGCAGGCATTTTTTACCAACCATCCCAATTTTATGCGCAAAATTCAGGCCTACCAACAAGGGGAAGGGGAATCTTTAGAGGAGCTCATATCCAAATGTTCGCTTAGTGGAGAGCCTGTTGAGCTCATGCGTGAGTATATGATGTTTGGCCACTTTAGAGGAGATAAAATGTTAGCTACTACCATGCCTTATATAGTAGGAGGCAAAGCAATGGACGAACTATCTGAGCTTATGAGCAATGAAACACTCGATGAAATGAACGATTTTAAAAACCAATATTTTGGTGGCCCAGCAGAGTTGGAAGATTTGTGGAAAGGCAAGCCTGTGTTTTTATAGAATTAATAGATAAAGAAATTTACGGGACAAAAGTGCCTGTTATACATTTGTTGTTCCTCATGATAAACAAGGGAAGGAACAAAATGTCAAAACCCCTGAAAAAATAATTGTATATGCGTGAAAGTTCTATCAACACAGAAGATATTATTCAAGTGGTAGTTGGTGCCTCTGCCTTAACTGTTCCGGTGGCTTTTTCTGAAGAATCATGGAGACTTAGTGAAACACTACCTTTGTTTAATGTGATTATACTGTTGCTCCTATCTTTATTATTCATTGGCTTATACTCTTTTCAAGGAATCTTTCAAGGCAATGTTAAACATCGCTTTTACGATTTCATTTTTCGGATTTTAGTTGATTATGGGGTTACATTGATTGTTGTTTTTATTATTCTGTTTGCACTCAACAGAATGCCATTATTAGATCAACCAATGATTGCTTTAAAAAGGATTATATTGCTATCTTTCCCAGCATCTATGGGAGGAGTAATTGTTGATGGTTTTGATAAAGAGTAGAGTTATTCAGGGAAAATTGAAACAGTTAAAACAAGAAGGGTTAACCATTGCAAGTTATATGGTTCATGGCATTCTAGGGTTAGCCTCTACATCATATACTAAATGATAAATATTAGCCTCAATTAACAAATTCTAATAAAAAATGAAAAAGAGTACGCAGTTATTAGTAGCAATTGGATCAATCTTAGTTTTCTGTCAAGAAACAGCCGCACAATCAAATGAGACTCAATCGGAGGTGTATGAATCAGAAATTATTGGCTTGCTATTTTCAAAACATCTTGATGAAAATCGAAAATTTTGGGTGAAACTTCCTGAGAATTATGACCCCAACAGCGAGGAAAGATACCCTGTGGTTTATTTGCTAGATGGGTTTTCTCTGAAAAATACCTTGGAAGTGGTATATGATAATTACTGGGGTCATTACTTGCCCCATATGATTCTTGTTGGCATCGCTAATAAAACCAATAGAACAAGAGATTTAACTACTTCACAAGTAAAAATAAGGCGAGGCAGTGCAATGAATACTAATACTGGAGGGGCAGAAGTATTTACTGAATTTATTAAAAAAGAATTGATCCCATATATTGATAGTACCTATCCTACCACATCGTATCGTACGTTAATTGGGCATTCTTATGCTGGGCTGTTTACCATAAATATGTTGGTTAATCATAGAGATCTTTTTAAAAATTATATTGCCATAGACCCTAGCCTTGACTGGGATGGGCAAAAGTTACTAAAACAGGCAAAAATTAGCCTTGAGACTGAAAGCTATAAGGACAAATCGCTATTTGTATCACTTGCAGCGGAACAGCTACATATGCAGAATGAAAAGGTAACTGTTGAGAATATTATGGAGGACACTTCGGAGTACACGTTGTTCCCCCGTTCAATAGTCGATTTTTCAACTTTTGCGGCATCGCATAAAGAAAGCGGCTTAAATTTTTCATGGAATGTTTATCCTGAAGATTTGCATGGTACAGTACCGCTCCCGTCTATGAGAGATGGATTAATTTTTCTTTTTGATTGGTATCAGTTTAAGTCTCCTCCAAAATATAACAATCCTGATACATCAGTAGAAGAATTGGTGGCATTATTAAAAAAGCAAGAAGAAATATATTCTAAACATTTCGGCCTCCCCACACCACCAATGATTGAGGAATTACTAAATGGTTATGGACATATGTACATGGCAACAGGACAAGCTGAAAAGGCATTGATGTTTTTTGAAATGAATATCAATTATTATCCGAAAAGCGCAAGTACTTATGATTCTATGGCTGATTATTATGAAGCTCAAGGAGACTTAATTAAGGCATTAAAATTTGTAGAAAAGGCATTTGAATTAAGTGGCAGCGATTACCATAAGGTAAGAATGGATGAGCTAAAAGAAAAAAAATAACCCCATAAAAGTTCCTGTTATAAATAGAGCTTAACTTTAAATACTAATTTCATTTCTTGCAGTTAGTCAGCCTAATTTTAATTTAACGTACGCATTGATTTGTTGGCTAAATCATAAATGAGCCCACTTAGGGTAACAAGTCATTTGCCTAATCAACATAGGCCAGGGCGTTGCAGGGCGGCTAATAATAATAGCGTTCTTTACTTTCCAACTTAAAGCCTAGTTTTAGTGTCTAATGAGTAAATAGGAATGAGGATGAATAGAGCTGTTGAAATATTTTTTTTACTATTACTGTTAACTTCGTGCAAAGAGGTTAAGATAACCAGCAATAGTTGTAATGTTATGAATCCAGTTTCTGACTTAGATTGGATAAGTACTCAAATTCTAGAACTTGAGCAAAATTCGGACACAACATTTCAATATTTCTATTTGACCCAGGCAACGTATGATAATGAAACAGTATTTGTTTTCGGAAACTGTTGTCCATTTTGCAATACAATATCATTTGTTCAAAGCTGTAACGGACAAAGAATAGGTGTTCTTGGTACAGACATTGATATAAATGAACTAAATGAGGCCGAGGTTATATGGAAACACCCAGATTCTACGTGTATATTTTGATGATAGTTAGGGTAGCTGAGGCCCTACAACATGCTATAAAATCATTAGGGTTATGTTGACTTAATCAGTGTCTTCCAAAAAGAAAATTTCGTTGACTGATTTGTTAAAATATTCCGATAGCTTTATTGCGAGAATCGTAGAAGGGACAAATTTCTTAAGTTCAATAGAATTGATTGCCTGTCTTGTTACTCCAATCTTTTTTGCTAGTTCTTCTTGAGTTATACTTTTAATAGCCCTTTCAACTTTTAGATTATTCTTCATGATTCAAATTTTTTGTGGACTTATAAATCATATACCTAAATCTGACTATAAAGAAAATTAGAATGGTGAACATATTGAATATCATAATATAATAGAACCCTAATTCATAAAAGAACAGCATACAAAAAATTAATATAATATAGTTAGCATAAACTGACCATACTAAAGATTCTGTACGCGTTTTATCTATAAATTCATCTTCGTGTTTCTCTGTGGAAAAACCAACAAGGATTGCCCCGATAATCCATAGTATCCCAAATAGTTCGTTTGCAATGTTATTTGAAACAATTCCAAAAAAAGTATCGGGTCCTGGAAACATGGTTGAATAGATAGCGAACACGTTAATTTCAAGAAAATTTAATTCAGTAAGTTCGAACAGCGTTAAAAGGCCAAGAATGGTGGATGGAATTAAGATTAACCAACCGATTTTTTTAAAATGATTTGGAAATAGGAATTTCGTTTTCATAATATTTTTTTAAATGTTTAATCAAATGTAATACATGTGTTTCTAAAAGACAACTATATGTTACAAAATGTCTTCTATATATTGCATTTATTTAACGCAACTATTAATAACGTCTATGATGGCTTTGGGTGTTTGTAGTAAAACGCTCGTTTCATTGCTTGAATTTGGCCTGTAAAATTTTTGATTTGTCGGGTGTATTTTTTTGATGCTCAAATCAAAAATGTACCAACTTAGCTTACCAAAACTTTTGTACTTTTAAATACCCTACGCAATATACGAGCCATAGGCGTTGTAATAAAGCACAAAAAGGGGCAACGTATGATGCACTTAATTTGGTCAATAATAAACATAATTTTTATTCTGTACTTCCTATATCTGATTATGGGGTTCATAGCAAAAGGCAGAGAAATTTTTAATTCTAAATTTAAAGTTGTTTCAATTTTTATAGTGGGGCTCGGAATGGTTGGCATCCTCTCTGCATTTAATTCGGAGGAAAATAGCAACCGAATAAAAATTACCGATAACTATAGCAAAAAGAATAATTCAGAAGTAATAATGTTGACGCTTGAAAATAATTTGACTTTTGACATCAATATGCTTGTGAAATATTCAGTTGACCAAAGTGAATTTATTCCAATTGAAAGCAACAGCTATTTAACGGGATTTGTTAGTGGCTACCAATGGGAATTTACAAAAATCCAGACCAACAAGAAGGTGTCTGGTGAAAAGGCGGAATTTATAGCCGATGGGGTATTAATTTGGAATATTCTTGGGGTAAATTTATATAATGAACCAAAATCCTTTAGTGGAACTATTGATTAAAAAAACAAATTTATAACAACAACTTAAAATCTGTGGCTCAATCAATTGAACTTCTTTAAATAATAAAGCATGAAAAAATCTTTAAAAATAGATATCGTTTCAGACGTAGTATGTCCTTGGTGTACGATTGGATATAAGCGTTTAGAAAAAGCCATCTCAGAATTGGGTATCCAAGACCAAGTAGAAATTGAGTGGCAACCTTTTGAGTTAAACCCGCAAATGCCTGTTGAAGGACAGAATGTTCAAGAGCATATTACAGAGAAATATGGTTCTACTTTAGAACAGCAAAAGGAATCGCAACAACACATGGCAGAAGCCGGTGCTGAACTTGGTTTTACATTCGATTATTTTGATGAAATGCGTATGGCAAATACGTTTGAAGCTCATATTTTATTAGAGTATGCCAAAACATTTGGAAAGCAGACCGAATTAAAAATGCGATTAACAACAGCCTTTTTTAGTGAAAGAAAAGATGTTTCGAAAAGAGATGTTTTAAAACAAGCTTTGTTAGATGTTGGTTTAAATACGGAAGAAGCTTTAGCTAAATTAGACAATGATGAAGCACGTTACGAGGTAAGAAGTAAACAAGATTATTGGAAAAGTTTAGGAGTTAATTCTGTGCCAACTATCGTGTTTAATAGAAAAAGCGCTGTAACAGGTGCGCAACCTGTTGATGTATTTAAACGCGTTTTAACTGAAATCACTCATGCATCGTAGGTGTAAGAATTAGCATGATAATAGTTGTTTTTTTGGCGACCGAATAAATAAGACATTGCGAAACAATGATTTTTATTCAAAAAGAATATTCCGAAAACATCATCACGTTTTGGTGTCTCAAAATAAGGTATTTTCTCTACCTTCCACAAATAGCTTTAAAGTCGCAGTACGCACATGTCTTGGTTTCTTCTGTTTGGCAGAAGCCAATGTTAGGATTTAGCATTTCTTCAAATAGGTGTGTTAACCTTTCTTCAAATAAATCAAAAATTTCAATAGGGATAGGTTGCGCTCTGCCTCGTACATATTGCACACCTGTATTTAACGTTTTTAAGCCGTAAATGCCCGCAGTTATATTTTCTTGAGGCTGGTTACGTTTATAAATAAGCGCATAATAATAGGATTGAAACTCTACTTTAAAATTGGGATTTATAAAGTAATTATCAACATAGGTTTCAAAGTCAACAGGTTTTTTATAGACCGTGGTTTTTTGCATTTCCACCTTACCCGTTTTATAGTCGATTACACGTGTTAGTGAGGTGTTTTCATCTAGCATTATACTATCTAACCTATCTATAATTCCACCAATTGCGAGGGCTTTTCCGTTAACATTTAACGCCAGATGAAAGCTTTCCTTATTTAAAACGAGTTCTAAATTTTTAATATGGAGAGGGGCTTGTTCGGCATCTTTGGAAAGAAGTCGTTCAAGTGTGTTTTTTATAATATAGCGTTGATATTCATTTTTGCCCATAAAGGTTTTTAAGTTCACTTCTCTTTCAAAAGCTTGGTCAATTACAGCATCAAGTTTGCTCTTTTTTAAAATTAGGATATCTTTTTTCTCAATGGTTTCGCCTAAAGAAGGAATGTATAATTGCTCCATAGTATAGTGTACAATATTACCAAATTCACGAGGATCAATTTCATTGGTAACGTCATCAAGACTCTTTATTTTTTTAATACGTTTTAAGTAAAAACGTAAGGGGCATTCAATATAATCCAGCACCAGTGTTGGTGAGATAGGCCGTTCTTCAGATCGTTCAAACAATAATTTTTCAACTTGTGCTAAAATCTCATCCGATTTTGGGACTTCAATTTCACGCGCCTGAAACGAGCCTGTTGATAGCGGAATGCTAACGGTTGATTCATTTAAAGTTATGGGCAATTTTTCGCTTTTGATGCGATGTGTCAACTGCAATATATATCGACTCTTTTCACCCGAGCCATCTACGGTTAATTCGGTATTATAAATAAGCGAAACGTTTTTTGCACGTTGTAGCAATCTATAAAAATGATAGGCATAAATGCTATCTTGTTCAGTAAAGTGAGGCATTTTGAATGCCTTACGTAGCCCAAAAGGAATGAACGACTTATTGCTAGAGGACGCAGGTAAAAAGCTCTCGTTAACCGAAAGGATAATGAGGTTTTCAAAATCAAGGGTTCGTGTTTCCAAGAATCCCATCACTTGCAATCCGTTTCCCGTTTCCTTACCTAAAGGCAGTTTTAGTGTAACCAACGACTCTAGTACTACTTTTTTTATAAAGCTACTCTCGAACTTGGAGCCAATGAGTAATAACTCCGATTTTAACCTTGTTAAGTCTTCATAAAGCAGTGAAACCAAGGCATCATTTACCGTATCGGTATCTTTAGCATTTATTTTTTCTAATAATGAAAGGGCCACCTCAAATGAGTGCAGGGGCGAAGTAATAGGTGTAAATGCTTCGAGTGCCAATAATGACAAAGAATCAAATGCCTTAAGCCACGACCAGCTAATATGGCTTTGCTTGGTTTTCCCTAACCAACTTGTAAGTAGATGGTTTTCTTGCTGAATAATGCCGTTAGTTGCCAATGCTTTAAGGGCATCTACAGGAACAACGGCATCTTTAGCATCTGTATTTAACCGAGATTGATACTCGAAATATAGTTTAATAAACTCACCAATTGTGTGCGAGATGACGGGTTTCCCCATGGTGATGTTAATCGGCTGATCTCCTTGAGGCAGCGCATAAAGCACTGGGCTGAGTAGCGATTCATCTGCCAAAATAACTGCGGTATTATTTTGATTATACGCGGTGTTGGAAGTTAAAATATTGGAAGCAATTTTTGTTTGGGTAACCCCTAATGCCGTTCCTATTACATCGATCGTTCGGGGAGATTCAAATCCATTCGCATCAATCCAATGTACATTTTCACCTTTCCATAAGTGCTTATATCGGTTTAAAAACTTAGCTGCTTCAAGGTTTTGTTCATTGAAGTAAAAGCGATCAACATCAAAATATAGATGTGCTACACCGTTTTTTAACAATGCACTAAAAATAGATTCTTCTGCTAAGGAGAGCGCATTAAAACCAGAAAAAACAACATGTTCAAAAGGGATGGGTTTGCCCTCGTTAATATGATTAGCCGTTTTTCGATAGAACATGCCATCATAAGCTTGCCCTTTATTAACAAGCGCTTCTTGAAATTGGAAATAAACTTTGCCTACGGTTTTCCACGTGGCTTCAAACTCGGAAAAGAGTTGTCCATTTCCTGAAACATCAATTACTTTTTGAAATTCGATAATGGCTTTTAGGGCTTCTTCGTCTGGTCCAAAAACTTTGTCAATATCCTTAATATCTTGCAAGTTTTGGTAGAGCAGTTTTGCATCTACGAGGTAGCGATCTACTTCATCAAAATCCTTGAGCAGTACTTTGCCCCAACCATAAAAATCTTCGAAAAGGGTATTAGGTTCTTCTTTTTTATACACGCTGTATAGCGCTGTAATAAGCTGCATTTCGGAGGCCGCACTTAACTCTGGGTTTAAGCACTGCATAAACTCTTGAATGCTTAAAATAGTGGGAGCCCAAAAAGTATTGTCTTCGAATTTTGATTGAAGCATACTTTCAAAATGCCGGCATGCGCGTTGCGTTGGAAATACAAAACATGTGTTTTTCAACTTTTTGAGATTTGCAACATCGATGTCATCAATGATATGGTCTAGGAATTTTTTCATGATACTTCCTCCATTTCAAAAAGATCAATATATACCAAATGCATTCCTATTACATTATATCCCATTTCGGTAAGTAACCTGGCGTAATTTCTTATTTGATCTTTATATTTTTCCGATTTCAGTTCTTTCTTAAAATCAATAATTACAGCGTTATTAGCCTTAATTACTACCCTATCTGGTATATGAGTATGACCTTTTGCTAATATTTTTCGCTCGTTAATTACTTCCCATCCTGGAGCAAACCATTGATGCAACGCAGGTAGTTTATTAAATAGCTCAATTATTTTAGTCGAGTAATGAGAAGTTTGAGTCTCTATAATTTTCCCGTTTAGCATCATTAATCGTATAATTTTAGTGAGCTCAGGGGCAAGTTCGGGAAGGTTAAAAACCTTTAGCTGAGCCATAATAGCATGGATAATAATGCCTTCTCGGATATGGTTAGCTTTATCGGTGTTTAGTTGTTTCCAAAAGTCCTTGTCTTTAGTGAGAGCAAGTTTTAAGGTAGGACTAGACAGAGGGTAGGTCTGAAGTGGGTTATCTTCAGTTGTGTTTTCGTTACGTGCTTCGGCATTTTCTAACGTGCCTAATTCAAAAATTTCTTGGTTAAAATTACCAGAAAAAGAAAAAGCGGAATTTGATAAAACACTTTTTAAAACATGTTGCGCAGAGTCTTTTGCTTTCTTGTCTTGCACAAAAACATACAACCTCTCTACTGCTCTGGTAAAAGCCACATAGAGCGTATTTATTTCTTCGAGTGCAATTTCGAACCTTTCAGTAACATAGTTAGGGGCGAACGATGTGTCGTTTAACTTGCTCGTTAACCTAAGTGGCAAACTCGCCCATTTTTTATACTTATCAGGTAAATCGGTTGGCCAAAAAACATGTTGCGGATTGTAAAAGCTGCCATTAATCTGTGGCACTATTACCACAGGACTTTCGAGTCCTTTCGATTTATGAATGGTTTTAACCTGAACTGCGTCTTTGGGCTTGCCTAATATGATGGATGGTTTCGATTTGTTGTCTTGGTGTAACTCATTCCATCTATTTACAAAACCTGCAATGGAGGCATGTCCTTGTTGGCCTAATGAAAGGCTTAAGTCTTGGAGGCCTTGTAAGAAGGGATCGAATTGATTGTATAAACCATAATCTTCAATAAGTTTTTCAATGGCTTCATAAGCAGTCAGGTTCTTAGAAAATTCTGTTAACGATGAATTTTCTAAGAGGTTTTCAAGCGATTGGCTAGCCGATTTATCGTTAATTAAGTTATAAAAATAATTAACATTGGCAAGGGCCAACGTACTATTGGGTGCACTAATTAGCTGCAAGCTGTTGATGAGAAATTGCACCAAAGGCGATTTTTCTAATTGCAAGGCTTCATCAGTAATCGTGTGTATTCCTTTACTCAATAAATAAGTTGCTACTTCGCCTGCTTCTTTGTTTTTTCGAACCAAGATCAAAATGTCCTCTGGGTTAAACCCATCAGAAAGTGCTTGTTTTATTGTTTCTTCGGTGGTATTAAATGCTTGTTCTTTCCACGAATAATCTGCATCACCTCCAAAGAACTCCACCTTAACATATCCATCAAACGATTTATTAAAGGCCTGTTCTACATCGGCATAGGCTTGGGTTACTGCATCTTGCATATCAGCAAAGCCCTCTACTAATTCGGTTAAAGATTGACTGGCAGTAGTAAAAAATGCATTATTAAAAGAGATGATATTTTTCCCACTTCGATAATTGGTATCTAATGCATTTTGAAGAGGAGAGTGATCAGTTAAATCAGCGGCCGCTTGATGCAATAATAAGTTGGCATCTCCGCCTCTCCAGCGATATATAGATTGCTTTACATCACCTACAAGTAATAAATTGCCGTTTTCGAAAAGTGCATATTGTAGCAGTGGAAGTATGTTTTTCCATTGATGGGTGGAGGTGTCTTGGAACTCATCAATCATAATATGATTGAATTTGGCGCCCATTTTTTCATACATAAATGGAGCATCTGAGAGGGAGATAACGCCATTTAAAATGGAGGCTGTGTCCGATAACAATAGTAAGTTGTTATCGCTGCGGTACTTCCAAAGATTATCTGCTAAAGCAGATAAAACGCCATAAGAGTAGATATTGGAAAGCAAATTGGTTGCTTCTATATAGGCCTGTTTTTTTTCGCTTTCGGCTAAGGCTATTATTTTGGTGTGAACATCATGTAAGCCATCATTTGCACAAGCTTCGATCTCGTCTTTTCTTTCGGATGTTTTTGTGGCCCAATCTCCCTTTAAAAAGGTAGCACTAAAGGGTTTGTCAATGTCTTTTCCTTCACCCAATTTTATAAATACACTTACTGTATACTTTCTAAAATCAGATTCTGTTAATCCATGAAAATGGATAATTTCCATGGCTTGTTTGCCAGCAGTTTGCATGGCAGCTTTATAAACGTTGATACTCTCCTTAAGCTGCTTTACAAAACCTTCTAAATCAGTTGCATTAGCTCTCAGCTCCTGTTGAATGTCAATAAAGCTATCTTGAAATAATTTATAGCCAAGATTTTTAATATTAAACTCAATATTCCAGCCCTTATCTTCTTCTATTTTAGAATTGATAAATGCTTGTAGCCATTTTTTTACTTGGATATCTTTTGAGTTATATAATCCTTGAATGGATTCATTGAGTGCTTTCGAAGTGTCCAAGTCTAGCTCGTACCCTAGGTTTAATTTTAGCTCACGTGCTAAATGCCTTATGAGTTGGGTAAAAAAATGGTCGAGGGTAACCACATTAAAACGACTATAATCGTTTAAGAGATTGGTTAAGGCAAGATTACTTCTATAGTAAATTTGGGCTTGATTTAAAGGGATTTTATCCGATATAAAATCCTTTTCAATTTCGGATAGCAATATCGTTTTTTCTTCATCTGCAAGGGAAGAGAGTTCCTTTAAAATCCTTGACTTCATTTCATTTTTGGCATCGTTGGTAAACGTAAGTGCCAAAATTTGATGGTAATCAAGGGGGTTTAATAGGAGTAGTTTAATAAAAGCCTTCGCCAGTCTAAAGGTTTTTCCAGAGCCAGCCGAGGCTTTTAATATTTCTGCTTTTGAAGTTAAGGACATTATTGTAAATGTAACGGCAGGAATGCTGGGGCGCAAAGATTAACATGAAAAGATTTGCGTTAATGGATGGCTTCACTTTCTTTCAGTCTTTTGCATACCATCATGCTTGTTGGTGAATCAACACCAATAAGGGGAGGGAGGCAAATCATATATCCGCACGCAAAAACCACTCACACGCTTAATAAAATGGCTCACACGCATGCTAAAATCATTCACACGCTTGATTAAACGACTTACCCGCATGCTAAAACGCCAAACCCACAGTAGATATGAATGACCACTTGGTAGATGCGACTAATAACCTCGTAGATGTGATTTTTGGCTGGTAGATATCATTTTTTATAGGATAGACACCTTTTTTACAACCCTTTACTCCAAAACTGGTTCAAGCATCCACTTGTACTACGCTTTATCCTTATTACCTGTAATTTTTTATTACCTAATGCTTACTCTTTGCTATTTTAACCTTGGTCTGTGTAAGATTAAAATAGCTACATTTATAAGATAAATAAACGCCATGGCGTTTATTTACAAGTTAGCAGATATTTAATAAAGAACGAAAACGAGATTGACTTCTAAGGGCAGTATTAAAATAGAAATCATGAAACAAGGAAAATCTCAAATATTAATTATTGCAATTCTGGTTGGATTGACAGTGTGGTCGTGTAAAAAAGAAGACATTAATATTGACATCACATCAAATAATTGGGAGGTAGTTAAAATAAAAATACAAGGAGAATCCACTTATACAAAAGCCAAGGAGAGTTATGTTCTTGAATTTGTAAGTGACACAACATATACGTTTAACTTAGATGTAAACAATTGCGGTGGACATTATGAAATAGTGAATAATGGAAATATAAATATCAGTGTAATGGGATGTACAGAAATATGTTGTGATTCTGAATTCGCTGAAAATCTAGCAAATCTACTTCCTAAAATGACTGCATATTATGGAAAAGGCACAGAATTAATATTTGAAGGACAAGGCGAGATATTTCTAAAACAACATTAGAAAAAAAGAAAACATTTGCTAACAAAAAATATAGTGCATTTGGCAGATAGTGCTATAAATGTAGATGGTAGCAATAAATAAACATAGTAGTAAAATGAAAGACTTGAGCGTTAAAATGCCAAACGCACCATATTCAAATTGTTGTGTGCCATGAAAAGAAAAAAACCTGTATTCCAACCAAATGCAAGAAAATGACATCTAATAGATATGAGAAATTTTAAATTATTTATTTTCCTAATCTCAGGTCTAATTATTAGCTGTTCTAAAAATGATGAAATAGAGTTGAATTGTTTAAACGCCATGTTATCGGATTCTGACATGACAGAATATCAAGGACAGGAAATTGGTTGCAATTTTTTTCTAGAACTTTATCATTATGATCAAAAACAATATTATTTACTTGGAAACCATTGTACAGGTTTAATAAGTTATCCAACAGACTGTGAGGGAAATAGATTATGTGAAAATCGTGATGATAACAAATGTAGAAGATTTTATAAAAAGGCTGTCCGTATTGGGATTGTTGGAGTAAGGCTGTAAAATACACGGCACACTACATTCGCTAAAAATCCATAGGCTTATGAGCTACTTGAACAATTTTCAATTTTTTCGAGAGTTGACTTCAACTATCTTGTTCCATTTAACCCGGAGATAAACGGAGAGATGCAGACATTTATGAGAGAAGCGACTCAAATTGTCTATAACATGATCGGGTGTGCTTATCTCCAGACGTCAAAATATCTAAGAAGAGATAGGTATGTTTTTGTCCTAAGTCTCAGTTATGAGATTAAAGAAAAGCTTATTCTGTTTTCTAGTGAACTAAATACGCGAATTACCCCTTTTGGTTACTATTTTGGAGTTTTTGCAGAGATGCTGAACAATGGACAGATTGATGAAATTGCTTATTACATAAACTCATTACCAAGAATAAATAGTCGGCAAGCGGCTGAAAACCTTTTATTCCTTATAGAATATCTAGAGTAAACCCAACCAAGATCAGCATGGAATGCAACACAGACCGATTCATTTTTGAACAAGGCTTGATATCAACAAGTGATTTGCTGACGTTTCTCTCAACCTCAACATGCGGTGGCATCTTAGTAATTGATGATGTCGATGATTCTGACTCCTTGGAAAAAATCATGAAGTTGCACGAAAAAATCCAAGATGGTTTTAAATTAAGCTTTTGCTCTTTTGTAAACAGGTACGGTGCTGCAAGGTTCACCAAACATGAGGCTTGCAGTTACGGGTTGTAATATTCTAACTATTTCAACATACGCAGAAGTTGGAATGGCATTTCCAGAGCAGCCTTTAACCACCACTTTAGCATCTCGATACTCTTCAATTTTTAGGTTGGCAATGGCCATATTAAAAAGTTCTTTTTCTAACTCTGGTAAGGTGCCAAATGTAATGTGGTTTGCAAAAGGAGTTAATTTGGAGGCAATAAGCATAAAAGCCCAAGTAGGCACAATGGCATCTACGGAACAAGTAATAGCTACATTTTTACCTTGGTATGCACTCCAGTTGTGTTCTTTAATAAACCCTCTGAATTCTTTTTCACGTAGAATTGTTTCTTCGTATAAATTGTTTTTGATGTCGAAAATCATCCGTTCTCCTTTCGGATAGATTGTTTCTAAATCAAACGAAACAATGGAGCTGTTAGCTACTCTATTTAAAATTTGATCACTCATGCAAATAGATTTTTAGGTTTAATAGCTTTAAACTCTTTTAAGTATTCAGGTTCAAAATAGGCGAGGTCTTCAAAGCACTGAGTTTGATATTTTTTCCAAGCCAATACACCTACATTTACCGCACTTATAGATTGCATATTTATAAAAATCGCATTATTGTTAGCACCTAAAATGGGTTCGCATTTAGCAGCTCCATTACCAAAAAATACTATTTTGTTCTTTTCTAGTTCCTCCGAATAGGAGCTTTCGGCAATAATTTTTGCTTCGGTTGGCTTAATTACATTTAATTCTTTATCGGCCAATAAACTGTACACTTCCATTCTTCGAGCATCTAGCATAGGGCAGAGCAACATTTCTTCCGTAATAGTTTGCGCTACACCGTACGCCATTGCTTCAAGGGTATTAATGGCAATCAATGGAATGCTAAGTGCATAGCATAAGCCTTTTGCGGTAGAAGTGCCAATTCGTAAACCTGTATACGAACCGGGTCCTGCTGCAATGGAAACAGCAGTAAGATCCTTTGTTTCAATTTCGGCATAAGACAACAAATCTCTTATAAGAATTGCTAGTTTTTCAGAATGTGATTTATCTACATAAAGGGTAGATTCTGCTAAAAGTTCACCTTCGTTATGCAATGCTACGGAGCAAACTTTTGTGGATGTTTCGATGCTTAAAATCACAATTAGTTAGCTTGTAGAATGCGCTTGTATTTAGCAGGGTCATGTAATAAAGCAATGGCCTCATCAACATCATTATCGTGCTGAATAGAACTAGCTATTTCTCCTTTTGAAAAGTAATAACGTCCAATAATTTCTTCTTCTAAAAGATTTTTGATCTCCTTTTTATGAGTCAATAAATCACTTTCTTTATTATGAGTTATTTCTTTTTTAAGAATTTCAAGTTTATCCTTTATTTTATCAACCATAGGATCTTGAATCTTATTTTCTTCTAGCTTGTTTATAGCGTCTTCTAATCGAGTGGTGTAATCATAGTTTTTATCGCTTAGCCAGGTTTGGAAGTTTTCGTATTCGCTATCTGACAATTCAAAACCTTTAATTGTTGGAGCATCCGAATGTGCATAAAAGTATTCATTTGCATAATTAAAGATGTGTGCCTTACTTAATAAACTAATCGTAATGGGTGCCAAATATTGAGCGTCAACTTTTATGTCAGGCGTGATCCCACCTCCATCATACACAGTACGGCCTTTTTTAGTTTTAAAAGCAATTTTAAGCGAATCTGGTACTTTTCCAACACTGCCATCTTCATTTCGATGAGAGTAATCAATGGCTTGAATACAGCGGCCACTAGGAATGTAATATTTGGCTGTAGTTACTTTTACCTGAGAGTTATAAGGTAGTTGGCGTGTAGTTTGCACGAGTCCTTTTCCAAATGTTTTTCTACCTATAAGTACTGCTCTGTCGTAATCTTGTAGGGTGCCAGCTACTATTTCTGAGGCCGAAGCACTGCCACTACTGGTAAGCACAACGAGAGGAATGTTCGTATCAGTCGGCTGACCCAGCGTATTGTACTCTTGTGTCCAATCCTCTTGTTTTCCCCGTGTTTCTACCACAAGTTTACCTTTTGGAATAAACACATTGCTAATGTTTACCGCTTCAAACAATAATCCTCCAGGGTTTTCCCTTAAATCTAAAATTATACTTTCAGAACCTTTAGATTTTAAGGATTTCAAAGCCCTTTGCACGTCTTTACCTGCATTTGTAGTAAAATCAGTTAGTTTGATATACCCAATGGTAGAGGTTACCAACCCATAATAGGGTACATTTTCTAAAATGATAATTGAACGTGTAATCGTAAACTTTTTAGTCTCGCCATTTCTTATTATTTCTAAGTTTACTTTGGTGCCAGAAGTACCTTTTAATAATTTACTTACTTCAGTGGTGTTTTTTCCTGTTACTGTTATGGTATCCACTTTAATGATTTGATCTCCAATTTTTAGGCCTGCTTTTTCGGCCGGAAATCCTTTATTGGGCATCGTAATAATTACTTTATCATCAATTACACCTATTAAAGAACCAATGCCAGCATACTCGCCTGTGGTCATCGTTCTATAATCTGCCGCATCTTCTTCAGGAATATAATTGGTGTAAGGGTCTAGCGAAGCTAGCATCGCATTTATACCAGTTTCGATTGTTTTCTTTGGATCAACCTCATCTACATAAAAGGCATTTACTTCTTTAAAAAGGGTTGCAAAAATGTCAAGATTTTTGGCAATTTCGAAATACTTATTATTAGGTGCATTTAGTGCAAGCAGCACACCTATAACACTTACAAGTAAAACGGTTCGTAATGACTTATTTGTTGCTTTTTTCCACATATTTTTTAATACGGCTTAGCGATTGTTCGAGTGGCTTAGCGATAGATTCGTAATCCACAATTTCTTTAGATGTATAAATATACGCAATACAGAGTACTTGAGGTTCAGTAGGAAGGAGGTGTTTATGTAAACGGTAGGCCTCTCGCATTCTTCTTTTTAACAAGTTTCGATCAACTGCTCTTTTAAAATTTCTTTTAGGAACTGTAAAAAGCACTTGATGCATCTTTACATCTGATGCGGGGAGGGTGATTACCTTAAAAGGGTATAAATAAAAAGAGGAGCCATTTTTAAATAGCTCCTGGATATCTTTTTTACTAGAAAGCCTTTCGGATTTCTTAAACGTAAACTTTACTATAGTATCAAACTTTTCCATTTGATAAATAGAATAGCTTAAAGGCTAATTACCTCTTATGCCTTTTTTCGCTAGATACGGTTAATTTCTTTCTTCCTTTAGCTCTTCTGTTCGCTAAAACTGAACGGCCTGCAGCTGATTCCATTCTTGTTCTGAAACCGTGCTTATTTCTTCTTTTACGTTCCGAAGGTTGGTATGTTCTTTTCATTATATTTTACTAATCGAATATTCTAAAACTGGGCTGCAAAGATAGGGATTAATTCTAAACTTGCAAACCCAATTTTAAAATTGGTAATTAATAATTGTCAATTACAAATTGTGCTTTTATTCTATTTTAAAAATGGTAGCATCAACCTCACCATTTATCTCTACTGTGGTCACTTTTGCTTCTAGTTTCATTGGGCCCATGGGAATAATTACCATATGGGGTAGTAGAACTCCATTTTCATCAGAATAATCTTGATAATCAACATTTTGGGCCATCTCACCTTGAGGAGTTGCCATAAAATTGGTTACTCTCACTTTAAGTCCTGATTCAATATCGAAGTAATGGGTGGTTTTCTTACCTGATGGGTAAGTAACGCTAATTGCATAAGCGTATTTTTCTCCCACTTTTTCTGCAGCGGTTAATTCAACCTTCACATCAAATTTTTCATAATTAATTTCAGGGATTAAAGATGACTCTATTTTGGCGTCTTTCGCTTTATTCTCATCTTCTGGGGCTTTATTCCCTCGTGAATATTCCGCATAATTGGTGCCATCAAACACTTGCTTTTGCACTTCCATCATGCCTCCCATTACAATAGACGTTAATGACTTGTTCGGGCTAACATTATAAGTGGTAAGAGATAGTTTTTGACCTTGAATTTCAGCTTCGCTAACTATTTTTGCAGAGGTGATAGCCATCACAGCCTCTTCGCCACCAATTGCTTTTACGTAATTTGCAATTACTTTTTCTGCTGTTAAACCTGCAGGTATTTGAGGTGCATCGCTAGGCGTATATTCGTTTCCATAGTTATCAAAGTACTTAACTTCACCAAAAGCTGCAAGTGACTCCTTAATATCAGAAGCTTTACCAACAACCGTGAAATATGCTTTATCTGGGTTAATGTATTTTTGTGCTGTTGCCTTTACATCTGCAATCGACACCGCTTGTACATTTTTAAGATAATTAGCATAGTAGCCTTCGGGTAAATTATATCGAGCTGCATTAATTGCAAATCTTGCCACAGTTTGTGGGCGCTCTAACGAACGAGCAAAACTGCCTGCAATGGAGCTTTTAGCTAGATTTATTTCCTCTTCGGTAACATCTTCTGTTTTAATATTATTTAGCTCCAAAATAAATTCATTGAAAGCACTATCAGTAACTTCGTTTCGTACACTGGCATTAGCACTAAAAGCACCCACCAATTCATCGCTCGAAAGTGAAGAATAAGCACCATAAGTATAGCCTTTGTTTTCTCGTAAGTTAGTAAACAGGCGAGCAGACATGCCTCCTCCTAAAATTGTATTAAGCACTCTCGCTTTTATTACGTCTGGTGTTCCTGTTTTTAACTCTACTGGGTAAGTAATATCAATAACTGATTGTACGGCTGAAGGCTTATCTACTAACGCAACAAATGTTTTTTCAGGGGCTTTTGGCATGTCATAACTTGCCGTTGGCACTTCACCTTTTTCCCATTTCGAAAAGTATTTTTTTACTAATTTTTGAGCTTCTTTTTTATTGATATCACCAACAATTGCTAGGTATCCGATGTTTGGTTTAAAATATGTCTGATAGTATTTTTTAATATCATCAATTTTTATGTTGCCAACGGTTTCTTCGGTAGTTAGGGTGCCGTAAGGGTGGTTTTTGCCATACACCAAAGCAGTTGATACATTGCCCGAAATACTATTGGCATCATCTTTTTCTGCTGCTAAACCAGAAATGGTTTGCGTTTTGATCTTCTCCAATTCTTCTTCCGGAAAAACCGGATTTAGCAAAATGTCTGTCATTAAAGCCAAAAGCTTATCTTGATGCTTTGTTAAAGAAGAGGCAAAAACAGAAGTTGCACTAGCACCTAAGCTGCCGCCAATAAAATCTATTTCTTCATCAATCTGCTCTTTGGTTCTAGTGGTTGTGCCTCTACGAAGCATGGTGCCAACCATATCCACGTAACCGACATTTTCGGTTTCCATTACAGGTTCGTGGTCCAAAACTAGGCTTAGTGTTATTCTTGGTAATTTATGGTTTTCAACCACAAATACTTGTAATCCGTTTTTAAGTGTAAACGATTCAAAATCGCCAATTTGGATTGCTTTTGCAGGAGCAGGCTCAGGCAATTTACTTCGATCGACTTGGGCATACGCATTGCTGGTAAAAGCCAATGCTAATAGATATATAAATATTTTTTTCATTTCTTATTTAATTAATTATGATTCTAAAAGAAAACTGTCATAAGTCATGCTGAATTTATTTCAGCATCTAAGATCAACTATAATTAGATTCTGAAACAAGTTCAGAATGACCAGTGAAAATTGAGTTTTCTTTTCGTAATTCATTTTTATTAGTTGCCTTTTTCTACTTCAGGATCAACAGGTTTTTGTTGTGCTGATTTAGGTAAATAGTATAGGTTTACTCTATTATCCTTGGTAAGATATTTTTTAGCTACACCCATGATTTCTTGTTTGGTAACATTCATATAGCGATCTATTTCGTTGTTTACCAAATTGGCATCACCAAAATAAACATAGTAATTGGCTAAACTTTCAGCAACACCTTGTACCGTTGAATTGCTAGAAACAAAATTATTTTCCATTTGATTTTGAAGCTTTTGATATTCAGAATCACTGATGAGTTCAGCCTTAACCAAATCAATTTGCTTTTGCATCGCAGCATCTAAATCTTCAGGAGATTTACCTAAATTAGCAAGGCCAATAGTTATAAATAATCCACCTTCTTCCAATGAATATGGAAAAGCAAAAACCTGAGCTGCCACTTCTTCATTGTCAACAAGTTCTTTATAAAGTCTTGAACTTTGACCACCCGAAAGCAAAGTAGTTAGCATTTGTAGAGCGTAATAATCGTCAGTTCCTTGTTTTGGCATTCTATAGCCATACATAACTCCTGACAATTGTATATTATCAAATACTTCTTCTTTAACTTCCCCACCCATATCAGGAGCAGTAATACTTGGTCTTGGAATGTCTTTCGTTCCTTTCTTTATTTCCGCAAAATATTTTGCTATTAGCTCTTTAGCCTGTGACTTATCAATATCACCTGCTATAGATAGCGTGGCATTATTGGGCACATAAAAAATATTATAGAAATCGGTAAAATCTTGATCTGTTGCTGCATCTATATCAGCAAACGATCCGATAGGAGTCCATTCGTAATTGGTGCCTTTATAGGCTGCACTAAACATTTTTTCTTGGAAACTCATATAAGGGCGGTTATCAATACGCATCCTTTTCTCTTCTTTTACTACCTCTTTTTGAGTAGCAATCCCTGTAGAATCAATTTTTGCGTGTAGCATACGCTCCGATTCCATATATAGCCCTAATTCTAATTGGTTAGAAGGAAGTGTTTCGTAATAGAACGTTCTATCATGGCTTGTGTTGGCATTTAGTGTGCCACCAGCTGATTGTATGATTTTCATATACTCGCCTCTCTCTATATTGGGAGAGCCTTCGAACATTAAATGCTCAAAAAAGTGAGCAAACCCTGTTCTTCCTTTGGGCTCGTTTTTAGAGCCTACATGGTAAAGAACAGAAACTGTTACAATGGGAGTTGTATTATCCTGATGTAGGATTACGTGAAGCCCATTATCAAGGTTGTATTCCTCAAATTTGATACGTCCTTCTTGTGCATAAGCACTTCCTATGAACACTGTTAAAAGGAGTGTCCAAAGCATTCGTTGGTTCATAATTGTAAAATTTTAATGGTTAAAATTGATTGTACAATTTTACAAAATAATATTGTTTATCCTAATTTAGCCACCCGATTAAATGGATGTTGCAACATAGGAAATAGTTACAATTAGCTGAATCAGTAGAATGTGTTTTTTTCTTAAGATCTCAGCTCTTCCATTTCATCTAGCAGGCTCTCAAGCCTTTTGAGAATGCCTCCGTACACTAAATTTATATCCCATTGGCCAATTTTACCACCAAAATAGGCTAATAGAAAAATGGCAAAAGCACTTCCAATAATTAGCCATAATGGGACTCCCATTAGTAGTATCATATTAGGGTAATCTACTAATAACCAAGTAACCAATTCTTCACCTGGCATATCCCCACCTATGCTTCCAAACCAGAACCCTAAAAACATAGATATGAAAACAGTGGGGTACATGTAACGCGACATTTTAGTGTTAAACGCAACCATTTCTGTAACCCATTCTTTAAACGATTTTAGATAGTGATAGCTATCCACACTAGAATCAATAGTGTACAACTTCCTTTTAAACTTCGAACTATAATAGACAACCCCAATAAAAATAAGTGCCATGGGTATTCCCATATAGGGCATATTGGTAATATAGGTAAACGGAATAACGAGTATGGCAAATGCAATTATAGCCTTAATATTTATGCTGTACATTCTTTTAAATTTTTCTACGATATGTTTAGATTTTTTATTGTAGAGGTCGTTTATTTTGGGTGCTACAAGTGCATCACTTGCTAAAAACCCTTCTTCCCAAATTGTTTCAATTGACTTTTCCATGTAATAATTTCTTTAAACGTTCTTTAATTCTTTTAATTCGAACACCGATATTGTTTGCATTGGTACCTAATATCTCAGCGATTTCTTGGTACGACTTTTCTTCTAAGTATAGCAAAATAACTCCTCTATCTACTTCCGATAATTGCTTGATGGCTCCATAGAGATGGTCAAGTGATTCGTCAGCAAAAACATGACTGTCCTCTATTACTTCGGCCGGTAAGTAATCAGAATCTAATCTTTGAGGGCTGTTTTTCTTTTTCTTCAGAAAAGTTAAACACACATTAAGAGATAACCTATAGATCCAAGTTGACCATTCTGATTGCTGTCTGAAGTTGTCTTTGCTTTTCCAAATTTGTAAACATACTTCTTGGTAATAATCTTCGAAATCCTCTTGGGTATCCGTATATGCTCTGCATATCTTAATGATGATGGCGGCATAGGGCAATATCGAAACTGTGTAAAAATCGCTGCTCAATGTTCTTTTTTCTTATTTAGTGTCTTGAATTAAAAATTATTACACTTCACTCCATTTATTTTTTTAGATGAAGCTTGTAAGCTCGTGATATTTAGTTTCTCAAGCAAAACCAAACCGTCATTCAGAACGAAGTGAAGAATCTCCTTGTACGAAGTTATAAAGTTTAATGAGATTGCCCGCCTGGCGGTAGGCAGGCTTCGTTCCTCAATGACGGCAAGGGGGTACGTCATTGCGAGGGTGGATTTTTTTTTAAAATCAGTGTAGGGGAATGACAGTAAATAATATCAAGGAAAAGGAGACCCCGCAACGGGTACGGGGAAAGTTGCTATTTAATACTTTGCCGGACCTGTTCCGGCATCCCCTTGTTAATCTGTCAATGGTAATCCATTAGTTGAAATTTCAATTTTAAGAGTTGGTCATTGGATGAAGTAATCTGTTTGCTATTGTACAGATTGCTTCGGTCGTTCCTTCCTCGCAATGACGGTTAAGCTGTGGTTTTGAGAAGGTAATAGCGATAAACTAAATAGGAATTAGTGTATGTTTATAATGTGAAGAGAATAAATCACTCTGTATTTTGGCCCATATTTATTTTGATGATATCTGTATCAGGATATAGCCTATTGAATACAAGTTCTTTTATTTCTATCACAACACAAATTAATGATTGGATCCTTGAAACTTTTGGAGAGCTCATTTCAGTAAGTGTTTTGTTCTTTTTAGCCTTATCTGTTTTTGCTTATTTTTCTCCATTAGGTAGTCTAAAGATTGGGGGCGAAGAGGCAGAGCCATTACTAACTAAGTGGAGATGGTTCTCGGTTACTTTATGCACCACCATTGCAACTGGTATTTTATTTTGGGGAACAGCTGAACCACTTTTTCATTTACACGCACCACCTGCAGGTTTAGGGATAGCGCCTAATTCTGCTGAGGCCATCGGGTTTTCAATAGCTACCATGTATTTGCATTGGACGTTTGTTCCATACGGGATTTATACCATGGCAGGGTTGGCTTTTGCTTGGAGCTATTATAATTTAAAACAGCCATTTACTTTAGGAGCCATGATTTATCCTGCCATCGGGCAAAGGGCCATCGGTGGAATAGGTAAAGTAGTAGATGCCATAAGTTTATTTAGTTTAATCGCAGGAATGGCAGCATCATTAGGTGCTGGCCTTATTATTCTAGCAGGTGGTTTAGAAACGTTAGCAGGAATTGAGTACAGTTATATAACGCTTGGTATAATGGCAATACTTATTGTTGGCACATTTATTCTGTCATCGGTTAGTGGATTGCAAAAAGGAATAAAAACCCTATCTGACGTTAATATTAAAATTTTTATTGGGTTAGCTATTTTTATCTTTCTCTTTGGGCCAACCTTATTTATTATTAAATGGGGAATTGCAGGTATCTGGGGGTTTACCACTACTTTTTTTTCTAAAAGTCTTATTGGTTTTACCAGTGAGGGAGGCAGTACTTGGAGCCAAAGTTGGACCGTTTTTTATTGGAGCAATTGGCTAGCTTGGACGCCCATAACGGCCTTATTTTTGGGCAAAATTTCTAGAGGATATACGGTTAAAGAATTTATAAGGATTAACCTGCTCTACCCTTCCTTATTTAGTGTTGTCTGGATGATGATTTTTAGCAATACTTCTATGTTTTTTGATAGAGTAGATGTTTCTGCTCCTCTTTATACCGTACTTAACTCTGAAGGTGGTGTAAGCAAAGTGATTTTTGCTGTGTTGGGCAATTTACCCTTAGCTCAAATTACCTCTTTTGTATTTCTTGTAGCGGCCTTTTTGAGTTATGTAACTGCAGCCGATTCTAATACCAGTGCTATGAGCGGAATAAGTTCGAAATCAACAGATGACCATGACGAGCCTTATATCTGGATGAAAATTATTTGGGGTATTCTTATCGGCACTATTGCCTGGGTGATGATTTCATTTTCGGGGGATGGGCAAACTAGTGGTTTAGATGGCATTAAAATGTTATCGAATTTGGGAGGACTGCCAGCTTTATTCCTAATGCTTGTGGTAGCATTGGGGGTGGTAAAATTAATTTGGAAATCGTGGAAAGGTTAACGGAATTAAATTAATATCGTCATTACGAATTCCTTTTTCAGGAAAGAAGTAATCTGCTAATAATAAGATTGCTTTTTTCTTTCCGTTGCTCTTCAAGAAATCGCAATGACGTTAAAATTTAATCTATCAAATGCACTAATATTTCCTTTGCTTGTCCATCTTCTAATCTTGGGCCAAACTTAGATACTACTTTAGAAGATGCGAGGCTAGCTATTTTGCCAGCATCAGCGTAACTGTGGCCGTTCGTAATACCATACAAAAAGGCTCCTGCAAACATGTCTCCCGCTCCGTTGCTATCAATCGCATCTACATTATACGATTCTATATCAATAAAAGTGTCTCCATCAAAAATCATAGCTCCGTTTTTACCTAAGGTAATGGCAAATCGTTTAGCAATAAATTTTAGTTTTTCACGTGCTTCCAAAAGGTTATCACTGCCCGTATATTGCATCGCTTCGTCTTCATTACAAAATAGCAAATCAACACCATTACCAATTACTTCTTCGAAACCTGCTTTGAAAAAGTTAACAATGGCTGGATCAGAGAGTGTAATGCTGGTTTTAACACCATGTTTTTCTGCCAATGCTTTCGTTTGTTTCATCGCCTCTTTGCCGTTATCAGATGTAATTAAATAACCCTCGATGTAAACAAAATCAGAATTTTTAATCGCTTCTTCATCAATAACTGAGGTATCGAGTGTTGCAGTTATCCCAAGGAATGTATTCATAGTACGATCAGCGTCAGGTGTAACCATTACCAAGCATTTACCAGTAATTCCTTCCTCAAGGTTGCTGGTATTAAGATTCGTGACCAATCCAGCTTCCTTTAAATCCTTCATGTAAAACTTGCCATAATCGTCATTTGCAACTTTGCACGAATAAAACCCTTTGCCACCAAATTGGCTAACGCCAATCATGGTATTTGCCGCAGAACCACCACCTTGTTTTTTAATACGTTCACCATCAATGGCCTTAACCATCTTGGTTTGTCTTTCCTCGTCCACCAAGGTCATTACTCCCTTTTCAATCTCATTGGTTTTAAAAAAAGACTCTTCTACTTCAAACTCGATATCTACCAAGGCATTACCAATGCCATATACGTTGTATTTTTTCATGCTTCACTTTCAATTATGGGCGCAAAAATAACGATAGTATTATTAAAACTACAACTGGCGCAAGCGTCCGCTTGTGTCAGGATATTAATCGTTTATTAAAGAGAGAAACTTATATTTGAAGGATGTACGCCATTATAGATATTGAGACTGATGGAGGTAGCTTGAAGAGCTCTAAAATTACGGAAATCGCCATTTTTTTACATGATGGCGAAAAAGTGGTGGACACGTTTATTTCTCTCATTGATCCTGAATCGTATATACCCCCATTTATAACACAACTTACAGGCATAAGCAACGATATGGTGGTTGGGGCGCCCAAGTTTTATGAAGTAGCCAAACAAATAATTGAGATAACTAAGGATGCTATTTTTGTAGCCCATTCTGTAAATTTTGATTACACAATAATAAGAAATGAGTTTAAAAAATTGGGTTTCGATTTTACCAGAGAGAAGCTTTGCACCGTTAAGTTAAGCCGTAAACTAATTCCGCTTCAGCCTTCTTATAGTCTGGGTAAATTGGCAGATAGCTTGGGCATTGAAATTAATGGGAGGCATAGGGCAGGTGGTGATGCAGAAGCAACAGTAAAGCTGTTTGAAATGCTTATTGCATTGGATAATAAAAAAGTTACTACTGGAAATATTAAATCTGGCGATCCGAAATTCGATAACCCGAACATAAGTGCAGAACAAATAAATACATTACCTCAAGAAGCAGGTGTTTACTATTTTTTTAACTCAGATCGAGCCCTCATTTATGTGGGTAAAAGTAAAAATATTCGTAAACGGGTAATGACACATATGCTCAATAGCCAAACTAAAAAGGGAATGGCCATGCGCAGAGAAATAGCTGATATCGATTTTGAAATTACAGGGAGTGAGCTGGTGGCTTTGTTGAAAGAATCAGATGAAATAAAGAAAAAAAAACCTTTTTTTAACAGTGCACAAAAGCGAACTTATTTTCAGTATGGTCTATTTAGCGACCAACAATTGGATGGATATATTAGGCTCGAATTACGGAAAGTTAAAGAAGGGTCGTTACCACTTACCGCATATCGGTCTCGAAAAGAGGGGATAGAACATCTTTATAAATTAAACGAGGCCTTTAATCTTTGTTTAACGCTAACAAGTTTAAACAAATCTAAAGGAGCATGTTTTCATTACACCATAAAACAATGCAGTGGAGCATGTATAGGCAAGGAAATTGCCGAAGACTACAACACGCGGGTAATGCAGGCGTTAAGTACCTTTAGGTTTACAGTACAAAATGTGTTTGTAATAGATAAGGGAAGATCGCTTAACGAGCGAACGATTGTACAAGTTAAAAATGGCCGCTATGTAGGGTTTGGATTTGCTCCTTTGCAAACCATTAATAATGGTACCGAAACCATTAATTCTGTTGTTGATGCCTATGCTAACAACCGAGATGTGCAGCATATTTTAAATACCTTTATAAATAAAGGTTTATACGAAAGATTGATAGAATATTAGTTAACAAAAGCAAACAACTAATTCGTCATTCAGAAGGAGGCACAACTGAAAAATCTCCATTGGCGGAGAAGAATGGACTTTTAATTGATGCATTAATTATGAAGAGAATGATGATTATTTTAGTGGTAATTTCATCTGTTGCAGGTTGCAAAGAGTATGAGGAAATACAGTTTCTAAGGTTGAAGGAAGTAAAGGTGAATGGAGTTAAAAATGGAGATCTTCTCATTTCTTCCAAAGCTGTTTTTAATAACCCTAATAGTTTTAAAGGGAAACTAAAAAGTGCCAACATTTATGCACTATATAAGGGAGATACACTTGCAAATGTAACACCTGTTGAAAAAGTAGTGGTAGGGCCAAATACTAATTTTGATGTGCCCTTATCATTAAACGTTTCCATAAATAAACTACAAAAGGGGTTGCTATCAAACTTGGCTTCTTTACTCAGGAAAAGGTCTGTTGAAATAGAATTTGCAGGAAATATTAAAGTAAGTAGTTTCGGTTTTACCCAAACTATACCCGTTAATTATAAAGAAGATATAGCGTTTTAAGTAAGGAGGTGGATTTTTTTGGGGTCTGATCTAACTTTAAAGCTCCAATATTAAATCATTGCCAATTTTCCTACTAACCCTTGTGCAAAACCGGTCAAAGTTTCAGCAACCGAAGCCAGGCTAGAGTTGCTAAAACTAATTGCATTTAGGAAATTAGGCATCAACCCAACAAATTTTAAAATCATTAGTAAAGCTGTTAGTGACGATACCAGCCCGATTCCAATAATTATGGTTTTTGTTATTTTAGGATTGAGTGACATAGATAATTTTGAAAAGTAATTTATGTTGACCTTTTGACCTTGAAAGCATGTTGTTTGACCGTGTTTATAATATAGAGTGCCTAAGTCCCATAAAAGTTGCACGAATTCGTAAAAAAAATGATTTATTTTTATGAAATGCATTAGAACGCATTTTTAAAACCCATTTATATATCTCAATAATGATGAATAATTTCAATAGCATAATGGATTTCTTATCCAATCTTAAGAAAAAGAACAGTCGAGAATGGTTTAATGATCATAAAGAGGATTTTGAGCAAAATAGAGATGCTTTTCTTGATTTTGTTGCCAACTTAATAACTGAAATTGAAGCTTTTGATAAAGACATAATAGGTGTTGAGCCTAAAAAAAGTATGTACAGAATTTACAGAGATGTGCGGTTTAGCAAAGACAAAACTCCTTATAAAACACATTTTGGTGCCTATATCTGCAAAGGAGGAAGAAGTAGTGGCAATCCAGGTTATTATGTACATATCGAGCCGGGAGGCAACTCTATAATTGGTGGTGGGCTGTACCACCCAATGCCTGATGTGCTTGCTAAAATTCGACAAGAGATAGATTATAATGGAGATAAATTAGTCAGCCTTTTTAAAAATAAATCGTTTAATCAGAGAATGAGTCTCTATCAAGGGGATAAACTCAAAAGAAAGCCTAAAGGCTATGACGAGGATAATCTACACATTGAATTATTAAAATTGAAAAGTTTTTTAGTGGTGGAAGAGATGAGTGATGAGGATATATTAAACTCTGATTATCCTGAGAAAGTGATTGCTGGATTTAAGGAAATGCTTCCTTTTATTAGTTTTTTGAATGAAGGTCTTTCTTAAATAGTTGTTAAATTTTTTAGTGAATTTATGATGAATAGATCAATAATTTCATTAATTCTAATTATGTTTTTTAGCCGTAAAACCGAACTACTTAAGATAGAATACTATGTGCTTGAACAAGAAGTTTATTTGAGTAGCAATGAATCTTTTGAATATAGTTTGGGAACAGGTATTTCTATAGAAGGGGGTTTTAGTATTGAAAAACAAGCGAGGCATTTTGAAGTCAGTGATCTTGTTATTAACCGAACAGGGTTATTGCAATTAGAATATGTGTACAAGCCAAAAGCAGGTTTTAAAGGAATCGATATTGTCGTCCTCAAAAACTGCATTAGCATTGGTTCCGGAAATTGCGATAAAATTGAACTATTCAAATTTACCTTCCATATTAAATAGCATTTGTTATTTATTATGGAATAAAAGAAAAGGTTAAGCGTTCTTTCGGAGTGGATTTTTACTGCCCTTTTCACTATCTTTAAATTTGGCTTGTAAAAAACCGTGAAATGCTCAACTATTACTTATCCTACTTTTTTAGAAGGATCAAAATACTTATTCTATCTATATTGTTGGTTGTTTTGTTATCGACCTCCTCTAGTGTACTTGCTCAAGATTGGTTAACTGCTTACACTAATTCAGTTGCACTTTACAATGAAGGCAACTCTGAAAAAGCCCTTGAAGAAGCTGCTAGAAGTGAAGAACTATATAAAAATCAATACGATATAGACCATAATAATTATAGAGCGATTCTGAGGCAGCTTTCAATATTAAATCATGATTTATATGAGATAGAATCTGGGGTATATTTTGCTAGAAAAGAGGTAATATCTTGGCGAAATACCATTTCGGTGGATGAGGTTGTTTATACAGATGCACTTGATATTTTGGGGGTGCTTTATACAACAAATTCACAGTACGATTCTGCTATTTTAGTATTGCAAGAAGCGATTCGTTTAGCAATGGCTATTTCATCTTATGACCCAGTAGAGTTAGGGCTCAAAGAGGGCCACTTAGCAGATGCGTTATTTGGAAGTGGTAATCTCAATAAAAGTGAAATTTGGTTTGAAAAGTCGTTTGCCCTTTTAGAACAAGCAGAGGGATTGACGGCTGAGTATTTATCGTTTTGCTATTCATACGGAAAAGTTGCTAATAGATTAAAAAACTTTAATAAAGCCGCGCCATATTTAAAAACGATGTTGGATTATTATCCACCCGAGTATGATAATCAACCAGAAGTAATTGATGCGTTAATAGAATTAGGTAAAGCAGAAACAGAGCTTACCAAATATGCAGAAGGGGAGGTTAATCTTAAGAAAGCACTTGGTAGAATTGCAGATAAATCTACTGATGCATACATAAGTGCTACAAAATTGCTTGCCAGTAATCTCGAGCGACAAGGAAACCACGAAGAAGCGGAAAGGCTTTTAAAAGAAATTGGTTCTGAAGTAGAAGAAGGGTCTAATCAAGCTGCTTTATTAATGGCAAACCACGCAACCGTTTTGCTTAATGGAGGAAATTTTAATGGTGCCGTTAACTTATTTGACAGCGCTTTAGTCATCATCAAAAACAACCAGCCTATAGACTATTTAACTTTAGCCAATATTAGTTTTAATAATGCCATTGCCAATAAATCATTAGGAAATATGGAGAAGGCAAAAGAATTGTTTTGGCAAGCGGTTGAGTCTTCTCCAGAAACATCTGTTATTCAGCAAAAAGCTAGAATTGCGAGTGCTAGAATTTTAGCAGCTGAAGGAAACAGGCCATTAGGTGATAAAATACTAGATGAGGCAAATTTTAGTAAAGAGTTAGAGTGGAGGAACACAGAAAGAGGAAGTGTTTATAACGACCTTGCTGGGTATTACCAAAATGCTGGAGATTTCACTAAATCTGAAGTGTACTATAAAAAGGCTTTAAAAGCTGTTCCGGCTAAAACAAGTGCTCAGTTGTATATTAATATTGCTTTTAATTATGTTTCGTTATTGCAAAATAATGGCATTTATATGGAGGCTGAAAGACTACTTGTCGACATTGAAAGTGAGTTAATAGCGGGTGAGGGCGAGTTACAGTTTATTTTTCTTCAAAATACGGGTAGTCTGTACCATGCGAAGGGAGATTTAGCCAAAGCTGAAAATCAATATAATAAAGCACTTCAGCTAGCCAGTTTAACGTATGGCGAATCGAGTAATCAATACGCAGATATTTTATTAAGGCAAGCAACATTGACAAAAGACAAAGGGGCGTACGATTTATCTGAGCCACTTTTTAAAAAGGCTCTAAGTATAGTTGAGAACGGAAGTGTCGAAGCTGCCGCAATTAATAATAACCTTGGTATTTTATACCAATTAATGGGCAGGTTAGATGAAGCTGAAAAACAATTTGAGTCAGCATTAACCATCTATAATAACTCAGCAGGTTCTAATCAGTTAGATTATATTTTAACGGAAGAAAATTTAGCCACACTATATAGCTTAAAAGGTGATAATGAGAAAGCACTTGAACTGCTTTTAAATACGGTGGCAAAAAATAAGGAAGTTTTTGGAGGCCAAAGCCCTAATTATGCGGTCTCTCTGCACAATTATGCATCCCTTCTTCAAAAATTTAAAAGGATAGAGGAGGCCAAACCAATGTTTGAAGAAGCATTGGAAATTCAGAAACTTAGTTTTGGAACGAATCACCCATCGTACGCGAATACATTGCACAATTTGGCTGTTTTAGCAGAAGATAGCAAAGACTATGAGGAAGCCAAAAGACTCTTAAATGAAGTAATTAAAATTAGAGGAAACCTGTATGATGTAAATCACCCATCTTATACGGCTGCCTTGTTTAGTAGGGCAATTTTAATGCAGCAAATGAATGATTTTGATGCAGCCAAGATAGATTTTGATAATGTATCGGCTCTTTACTTAAAGCAGATCATTAAGTACTTTCCTAATTTAAGTGAAAGCGAAAAAACGGCCTTTTATAGAAAAATAACCCCCGTTTTTAATAGGTATAAGGAGTTCTTATTAGAGTATTATGTAAACTATAAAAAAGACGAAGAAGTATTAGGGCAATTATATAATATTCAAATTGCCACAAAGGCTATTTTATTAAACTCAGTAAACAAAACACGTGATCGAATATTATCAAGTGGAGATTCTCAGCTGATTAATGATTTTAATGAATGGCGTTTGCTAAAAAAACAATTGGTCACGTATTATACCTATAGTAAGTCCAAGTTGTTAGAAGAAAATGTTAACCTCGAGCAGTTTGAGTCTTTAGTTAATCAAAAGGAAAAAGACCTTTCATCTGGATCAGAAATTTTTGCAAATGAATTTGATAAACAAGAAATTAAGTGGCAAGCTATTCAATCAAAATTAAATACAGAACAGGTTGCAGTTGAAGTGATAAGAATCGAACGAAACTCGAGTAAAGTACAAGATTCAGTTACCTACATTGCCTTAGGAATTAACCCAGAATTTACGAACCCTAAACTTGTAATTTATCCTGATGGTAAAATGCTTGAAAAAAAATACTTAAAAGGATACAATAATTATATACGATTTAAGAAGTTAGATAAGCATAGTTATGATGCTTTTTGGAAACCTATGGCCAAATTAACAAACGGCTATAAAACATCTTATTTATCTCCAGATGGAGTTTTTAATAAAGTTAATGCTAACTCTTTGTTTGATGTTGAAAACAATGTGTACTTAAATAAAGAGCAAAATGTTCAGTACATAAGTTCAACCAGAGATTTATTAAAAAATCAAACGAGTAACCCAACAAAAGAAGCATTGCTCGTGGCAAATCCTTTTTACCCTAATAGTGTTGAAGTAGCTTTTAATGTACAACGAAGTTATAACTTTGGAACCATTTCTGAGTTGCCTGCCACCAAAGTTGAAGTTGATTACATTTCGAGTATTATGAATAATAATAATTGGAATGTAAATGTGCTTTCAAATAAAGAAGCGAGTAAACAAACCATTATTAATTCGAGCCCTAAATTGCTACATATTGCAGTTCATGGTTTCTTTTTAACAGAAAATAAATCTAGCGAAAATAAATTTTTAGATAATCCATTATTTAGATCTGGTTTGCTTTTGTCTGGCGCAGGATCCAATGATGCAACCGTAGATAACGAAGGCATTTTAACTGCCTATGAAGTAATGAATATGAACTTAGAGCAAACTGATTTAGTGGTATTATCCGCTTGTGAAACAGCTTTAGGAGATGTGCAAAATGGAGAAGGTGTGTATGGGTTGCAAAGAGCATTTATTGTGGCAGGCGCAAACACACTAATTATGAGTTTATGGAAAGTTGATGATGCTGCCACTCAAAAACTAATGTCGTTGTTTTATAAATATTGGCTAGGTGGCATTGATAAACATGAAGCGTTGCAAAAAGCACAAATAGAAATTCAAAAAGAGTACGATTATCCCTATTTTTGGGGAGCTTTTATAATGATAGGTATATGAATCAATTTTTTAAAACTACAGGTTTAATTTTTGGTAGTTTGGCCTGGGCCATGGCGTGTTTTGGGCAAGATAGTCTTATGAACCAAGTGCCCGTAAAGGGTATTAACACTTCCGATTTTGTAGAATATGCCCCAACAATTAGTGCGGATGGTAAAACCATGGTATTTCAATCAGATAGGATAAGTGCAGGTAGCTATAAGCTTTATGAATCTAAATTAGGAGATGATGGTGTTTGGTCGGAAGGAGTTTATTTAGATAAAATAAATAATTTTGGGTCAGAAAATGATTTAATAGGAGGGCCGTCATTAAGTTTTGATGGCAATTCTTTATTGTTTTTTGCCACTTTTAATTCAGGGTTTGGAAGAGAGGATATTTATTATTCAACACGTGAGGCAGATGGATGGAGTGCTCCAGTAAATTTAGGAAACACAGTAAATTCGTCTGGATATGAAGCTTTTCCTTCAATTTCGGCAGATTTTAAAACCCTCTATTTTGTAAAGCAAATAAGCATTGAAGATATTGATAATAAAAATATAAGGAAGAACATAAGTTTCGCCACTGCAATTTTTGAGTCTCAAAGAAGTGAAGAGGGGGTTTGGTCAACACCCAAAAAATTGCCCTCTACTATAAACCTTTACTCAACCAAAGCTCCGCGGATTATGGCGGATAATAAAACACTCATTTTTTCAGCCATTCGATCAGAAGAAAAACTGGATTATGATTTATTTCAATCTCAAAGAAACATTCTTGGAGATTGGGGCCTTCCTGTTAATTTGGAATTTGTAAACACGCCCAAAAGTGACCAGTTTTCATGTATTTCTGCAGCCGGTGATTTAATGTATTTTGTGTATGACTCAAAGGATATCTATTCGGTTGAAATCCCCTTGAAATACAGGCAATTTGTTAATAATGTAGTTACAGGCGCCATTACAGATAGGGATACTGGCAAAGGCGTAGAAACAGAGATAATTATTACAGACGCTAGAACTACTAGAGAAATTTTAAGAACAAAAAGTAGTGCCGCTGATGGTAAATATGCCGTAGTATTATCGGCAGGAAGAAATTATAATATTGAATTTAAAGCAGATGGTTATTCGAGCTATACCTCCTCTTATGATTTACTAAACACTAAAAATTACAAAGAGTTTAATCTGGATATAGAATTATTTACTTCGGCAAGGCTTACTTTAACAGTAAGCGATATGGAGTTGTTTGAGGCACTACAGGCAGATGTTAAGTTTAAATACCAAGGAGCCAGCTCTTTTATCGATGAAGTAAAAACGAGCAAGAAGGATGGTCGTACTGTATTAAATTTGCCACTTGGAGGCACGTATGAAGTATTTATTAGTGCAAAAAACTTTAAAGGTGCATCGTTTTCACTGGACTTAACAGGCTTGGTTATATACCGAAATTATGAAAAGGATTTGGGGCTTCAGCCAGATAAGGTTCGCATTTTCTTAGACATAGCTGACATTAAAAACAATGGCAAAATTCGTTCGAAAATCATTATTAGAAATAAATCTAGAGATGAAGTGATTGAAGCTTATGGCAACGAGTATGTTGCCTTACGTGCAGGAGATAGGTATGAAATAGAATCTACCAGTAGTGATGGATATGCCTTTAATTCAACAACGATAGACTTAACTAATACAGATGGCTCAGAAAGTGCAATTGGGGTAGAAGAAGTTAAAGTGGCTATGAAAATTACTAAGCTGGAAAAGGATGCAAAACTTACGTTGAAGAACATAAATTTCGAATCCAATTCTGTTCAACTTTCAGAAGGATCTTATACAGAACTGCTTCGTGTGGTTAAATTAATGCTTGAAAACCCTAGCTTAAAAGTTGAGATTGCAGCACACACGGATGATGTTGGTTCAGCAGAATACAATACTATTTTATCAGATAATAGGGCAAAAAGCGTTGTTGATTTTTTAATCGATAACCAAGTGGCCTCTTCAAAATTTGCTGCAAAAGGATATGGAGAAAACACACCTTTGGTTGCAAACGACACCGATGAAAACAGAGCAAAAAACAGAAGGGTAGAACTTAAAATACTTGATATAGAGTAGATAAATGAGTAAGTTAATATACATATTATTTATTGGCATATCGCTTCAAGGGTATGGGCAAAGTGCGAAATATAAAGACATTGTACCAATGATTGCGAACACTTCTGATGAATATACATTGGAAGTGCTAAAAACATTTTTGGTTAATAATCTAGATCACCCTGCTGCAAATTTGAGAATAGCTTCTTTGTACTTAAAACAAGCTAGAGAAACTGACCCTTTAATTGATTACGAAAGAATTCAAGCATTGGCAGATCAAGCAAATCAAAAGGTTTTTAAAGCAAGCTTGCTTGTTGATGAAAAGGAGGTTAAAAAGCATGATGATTTCTATATGTGGGTTGCCAAACAAAACCAACTTACCTCAGTAAATTTTGAAATAGTGCAACAGCATATACATAAGGAGCAAAAAGAAATTGACGGAATACTTAAAAGTTTGCCATTAGTTTATGATGATTTTACTTCTGCCGTTGATTATTATGATAAAGCGGTAAAAAACTTTACTACTATTTCTAGCAGCTATTCAAGTTTAAAAAATCTGTATTTGTTATACGATGATAAACTAGAATCAAAATTTGCGCAGCTTAGATCAGACTATGATTCATCTCTAGTTTTATTTGGCAACTACAAAGCCAAGATTGATACGTTTAAACTTAAAGGTTACAACCAAGCCATATCTGTTAAACCAATAAATGTTTTTAGGTATGATGGGCTAGTTACTCAAATAAATTTCTTGCAAAATAATGTGGAAGTTTGGAATTATACCGCTTGGGTTGATACGATTCAAACGGTAATTAATGGAGATATTAAAGCGTTAAGAACATCGTTAAAAACCAATGAAGAGCGGCAGGCTAAAGCATTGAAAAGTTTAAGTATATCTACAAATGCAAGAAATGCCTCTGTGGTTGAGGTTGATAAATCGCTGGTATTTAATTTATTGCGTTTTGATTATAGCAACCCCATTGTTCCATTGTTAAAATATAAAGAATCAAAACAAAAGTTATTGATTGAAGAAAGCAATAGTATTTACTTTGATACTGCCAAAATTGAGATTGAACGAAAGCTAATTTTTTATAATAATATGCTGTACCAGATAAAGAAATCTGACAGTATAATTGCTCAATTTAAAAATAGGTTTGATGCCATAAGAATGGCAAAGTACAAGCAATTTTTAGATGAACAGTATAATGGAATTGATGGCAGCAGCCAATATATGGCAAATGAAAAAAACGAATTACGTAAGGAGTTAACTATATACGGGGCTTTATTACAAGAAGGGGTAGAGTCTATAAAACCAATAGATTCTATTGGCAAGGCTAAAAGGTATAAGAAAATGCAAGTTCCGTTACATGTTCAGCCGTTAGATACCACATTATTGGCAACAGGCGTATTATTTACTACGCATATTATGAGTGCACCAGAAGGAGGGTATTATGTTGCTGGCAAATATAAACCCAACAAAAAATTAAGGAACACCAAAGTGTACTTATTAAAAATTGGAAAACAGAATAGATTAAAGTGGTTTAAAGATTATGACATTAGCATTGATAGCTTGGGGAGTGATAGCGATAACGCTTTAGAAAGCATAAGCCTAACCAACGAAGGGGTAGCCTTATTAATTCGGTCTAACCACTTAACAAAACCTAATTATGCTAATTCATTAATCCAAGTATTTTTAGATGGCACCATAAAGGCTGAAATAAGATTAGACTCAGAACTATATCCCCGAAACTTATTGTATAACGATGAACAAAATAGTTTTGTGGTGTGCTATAATGGAGAGGAAGAAGAACTGGTAAATACGGCTAAAAATAAATTGGAGTTAACAACTATAAATAGTCTTGGAGAACCAAGTTGGACATATTCTGATACAAGTATTGGTGCCTTTGTAGGCTTGGTTAGAACGGGGCAAGGTTATTTGCTTATTCGTAATTCAACTACCATATCTTCTTCAAAAGCATTATTAACCAAGGTAGATTTTAAAGGGCTAAAGGCGAACGAAGCTTTTCTTGATGTAGGCTCTTCTGCAGTTATAGATAGAGTTTATAAATTAAATGATGCAAGCATTCACTTAATGGGTGCAGATATGTATCAGATGATAAATGCCAAGCTAGAGAAAGTGTATCCTTAATTGTTTGCCTAACTGGTCACCAAGGTTGTTAAAAAAATAACCTGCGCAAAGCGTCTCGCTTTTGCCTCATACTTTAGAGTAGGAGAAATGGAATGAGCTTTTAAAGTAAATAACTGTCTATTCAACGCCCAATTTTGCAGCTCAACGATTTCACTATTGAAATTGACAGTGAACCATCTACATTTGAATCAACAAGCCAACTAATAGAAAGAAATCCTTCGGGCGATAGACTTAATAGCTATCAGTTCGGAGGATTTCGTTTTTATGACAAATTGCTTTTTATGGCTATGATGCCTTCTGCTCTTTGTAGGTGAAACAACTTTATAAATTAATGTTATTTTTATATATGCTTAGATTAGTATGAACATTAATAATCACAAATGAGAACTTTTTTTGTATTGGTTGGTTTGTCACTATTTAGTATTGGGTGTTCTGATGTAGAGCCGGAATATGAATTGGTTTCAGATGTATCTTTACTCGTAAATCAAGAATATGTAGAATTGCTCTATAATGGAATTTCTAGCGAAAGAGGTTACAGTATTGTTGAGCAAGCCAAAAACTATAGTGTAAGTGAAATTAGATATGTTGCTCGACCCTCATCTGCAGAGGTGCAATTTATTTACAAACCCAAAGAAGATTTTATTGGTAAAGACATTGTTGTGATTAAAAACTGTATAAGTGCTGCAGGCTCTGACTGTACTAAAACCGAATTTTTTAAGTATATATTTAATGTAAAGCGACAATAATTTCAATTCCTATCCTTGGTTTATGTACTCAAAATAACAAGATAGAGTAAACACCTACTCAAACTCAAAAATTTCCGTAGGTTTAAGTTTTGTCAGCCTCTTATTCTTAATTACATCATTAATTTCTACTTGAAGAATAGTATTTTGATCATCATATAATTCAAAGAAAATGGTGTTGGTAATGCTTAAAGATTTTATCTTTTTTATACCATAATACTCTATGTAGCACCATAAAACATCCTTTTCGATTTCGTGTCCTAAGTAACTGCGTTTACGTTGTTTTCCATCTACACTTATAATTAAGTGGTTCATGATATAGTCTTGCACAAGCGAATCACGAAATGCTTTGTTTTCAGGCTTCACAATGTCAATTTGAATATTATACACATGATTTAACGTTTCTTCTAGGTCATCTAGGAACACACGTTGCGAAATTTGCAAAGCTTTGGTTTCAGGGTCATGTTCTATTTCGCAAACCGAAACATGAAAAGGGTGAACGAGCGAACCAATAAAAAAAGTAACAACAGTTATTAGAATAGTCATTTATCTAAATCTCAATTATACAAACGGTGAATTAAACTCAAATTTAAGCATTAATTTTACGAACTTTTAAATAGTAGAATTGGATACTTTTAAGTTATATTTTGAGTTAGGTGCCGAACATATCCTTGATGTAAGGGGATATGATCATATCCTATTTGTGGTGGCACTAACAAGTATCTATGTGTTAAAAGATTGGAAAAGAGTGTTGATATTAGTTACGGCTTTTACAATCGGGCACTCTATTACGTTGGCATTGGCAACTTTACATGTTATCAATTTTAATTCCGAGTTGGTAGAATTTTTAATACCTGTAACCATTTTTTTAACTGCAATAGCAAACCTTTTGCGTAAAAGAGCAGAGTTTAGTACCAAGAAAATTCAGTTAAACTATTGGTTGGCATTGTTTTTTGGGCTTATCCACGGAATGGGATTTTCAAACTATTTAAGAAGCCTGTTGGGTTCTGATAAAACCATTTTTACCCAATTACTGGCATTTAACGTAGGCTTAGAAGTAGGCCAACTTGTAATTGTAGTATCGTTTATGGCTGTATCTTTTTTATTCGTTAGCGTATTTGGTGTTGCCAGAAGAGATTGGAAATTGATCATATCTTCTGGTGTAGCAGCAATTGCAACCACTTTAATGATTTCAACAAAATTTTGGTAAAATATATCTAACAACTATGAAACAACTATTACTATCAATCACTATTCTGTTCGGAGCCTACGTGGGTAACGCACAAGACCAGCCTACTAATAAAGCAGGTTGGCAAGGAAAATTTGAACAGTTAGGCACGGAGCTTCCTACTCCCAATGCCTATAGAACAGCATCTGGAGCTCCTGGAGAAGCCTATTGGCAGCAAAAAGCTGACTATAAGATTAAGGTGGCCTTGAATGAGGACAAACAGACCATTACGGGTTCTGAAACTATAACCTATTATAATAATTCGCAAGATAATTTAGGCTACCTGTGGCTTCAGCTCGATCAAAATATGAGAGCACAAGATTCTCAAACAAAACAAGTTGCTGCTACAGGAATGAGATCAGATTCAATAGCTGGAAAAATGCTTCAACAGTATGTATTATACGATTTTGATTACGATGGTGGATTTAAGCTTACAGCAGTTAACGATGCCAATGGCAATAAATTGAATTACACTATCAATCATACTATGATGCGAATAGACTTACCGGAAGCATTAAAGCCTGGTCAAAACGTTTCATTTTCAATTGATTGGTGGTATAATATCAATGACCGTATGAAAATGGGAGGCAGAAGTGGTTATGAGTATTTTCCTAAAGATGATAACTACTTGTTTACAATCGCACAATGGTTCCCTCGCATGGCGGTTTATAGCGATGTAGAAGGGTGGCAAAACAAACAGTTTTTAGGCCGTGGTGAATTTGCGTTAGTTTTTGGTGATTATGATGTTGAGATAACGGTTCCTTCAGACCATATTATTGCATCTACGGGTACTTTAATGAACCCTAAAGAAGTGCTTACAAGTACCGAAATAGAACGCTTTGAAAAAGCGAAGATTTCTGAAGAAATTGTAGTAATTGTTACGCAAGCAGAAGCTACTAAAAAAGAAAAAGCTAAATCTAGCAATAAAAGCACTTGGCATTTTAAAGCAGAAAATGTGAGAGATTTTGCGTTTGCTTCCTCTCGTAAATTTATTTGGGATGCTCAAATGGTTAAAGTAAATGACAAACGTCCTTTGGCTATGTCGTTCTATCCTAAAGAAGGAAACCCATTATGGGGAAAGGAATCTACCAAAGCTGTTGCGCATACCTTGCGTACTTATTCAAGAATGACCATTGATTACCCTTATCCGGTAGCTATTTCTGTGCATTCAGCTAGTATAGGAATGGAGTACCCTATGATATGTTTCAACTTTGGTCGTCCTGCAGAAGATGGTACCTACACCGATCGACTTAAATGGAGAACCATTGGTGTTATTGTACACGAAGTGGGCCACAACTTCTTTCCTATGATTATCAACTCGGATGAGCGTCAATGGACTTGGATGGATGAGGGCTTAAATACATTTGTTCAAACAGTTACTCAAAAAGAGAACTACCCAGATATGCCAAGGCGTAGAGGAGAGCCACGTACTATTGTTAACTATATGAAGGGCGATCCTGATTATATAAGACCAATAATGACCAATTCTGAGCAAATTATTCAATTTGGGAACAATGCATACGCAAAACCAGCAACTGCTTTTACCATTCTTAGAGAAACGATTATGGGCGAAGAAGAATTTGACCATGCTTTTAAAGAATATGCTACTCGTTGGGCATTTAAGCACCCGGAACCGGCTGATTTATTTAGAACCATGGAAGATGCCTCGGGGGTTGATTTAGATTGGTATTGGAAAGGGTGGTTTTACACCATTGATAATGTAGATATTGAGCTAAGCAACGTACGTTGGTTTAAAACAAATACGGTATCTCAAGGATTGGAAGGTCAAAATCAAAGCGGCAAAATTGAAAATGCTAGTAAAGATGAAGAGGGGAATAACATGGATTTTTCTAACGGCCCAGAGCAATTAACTATTACGGATACGGATCCTCGATATTATGGGGAATTTATGAATAAAGTTGATGATGATGCAATTCGTCAGAAGAATGGTAAAAAGAATTTTTATGAACTTACCTTAAAAAATAATGGAGGTTTAGTAATGCCCGTAATTATTGAGTGGAATTATACAGATGGCACCAAAGAAACCGAAATGATACCTGCAGAAATCTGGAGATCGAATGAATCGAAAGTCTCCAAAGTATTTGCAAAAGATAAGGAAGTTGCAAGTATTGTTATAGACCCAGAACTAAGAACTGCGGATGTAAATACAGAAAACAATGTATTTCCAAAGGTTGAGTCTAAATCTAGGTTGGAAGAATTTAAAAATAAATAATTGGGGTCATTGCGAGGAACGAAGCAACCTGCTGGGCATTAAGCAGGTTCCTTCGTGCCTCGCAATGACCGAGTTAAAATAACAACTATGAAAAAGCTATATGTAATTGTATTGTTAGCGTTGCCAATGTTGGCCAACGCACAAAATTGGCAAGGAAAATTTGAGCAACTTGGCACAGATTTGCCAACACCTAACGAATATCGTAATGCCGCTGGTGCACCTGGTGTTAAATATTGGCAGCAAAAAGCTGATTATGTGATTGATGTAATGGTTGATGAAAAATCTTTGAAATTAACAGGTTCTGAAAAGATTACTTATACCAATAATTCACCGGATAATCTGAATTATTTATGGGTACAACTCGATCAAAACGTGCGTCAGAAGAATGCCCTTGGCACTCAGGTGGGTACTCGGAGAATGCGTGATTCTATTGCGGCAAAATCAATGATGCGATACACCGATGATTATAGTGGCTACGATGGTGGATTTAAAATTGAAGCTATCAAGGATGTTGCAGGCAAAGATTTACACCACGTGATTATTGAAACCATGATGCGAATTGATCTTCCTGCAACATTAAATTCAGGAGACTCTTTCTCGTTTTCGATTGATTGGTGGTATAACATGTACGACCGAATGATCGTAGGCGGAAGAGGAGGCTATGAGTATTTCCCAAAAGATGATAATTACTCCTTTACTTTGGCGCAATGGTACCCACGAATGGCGGTGTATGATGATGTAAATGGCTGGCAGCATAAACAGTTTTTAGGTAGAGGCGAGTTTGCCCTAACCTTCGGTGATTTTGAAGTAAACATAACTGTACCTTCAGATCATATTGTTGGTGCCACGGGTTGGTTGCAAAATGCCAAAGAAGTACTTACAGAAAAACAACAAGAACGCTTTGAACTAGCGCAAAATTCGGAGGAAATCGTTTTTATAGTAACCGAAAAAGAAGCTAAGAAAAACGAAAAATCGAGGGCCGCTGATACTAAAACATGGAGTTTTAAAGCTGATAATGTGAGAGATTTTGCCATCGCAACTTCGCGTAAATTTATTTGGGATGCCGTAGCTGTTCAATTAGAAAATCATAAGCCATTGGCCATGTCATTCTACCCTAAGGAAGGAAATCCCCTTTGGGCAGATTATTCTACCAAGGCAGTAGCAAATACGTTACGATACTATTCAGAAAAAACCATTGATTATCCTTACCCAGTCGCTATATCAGTACATGCAGCTAACCAAGGAATGGAATACCCAATGATTTGTTTTAATTATGGTCGCCCTGATGAAAAGGGAAAATATTCGCAACGAAAATTAGAAGGAATGGTAGGAGTAATTGTGCATGAAGTAGGGCATAATTATTTTCCTATGATTATCAATTCTGACGAGCGTCAGTGGACGTGGATGGATGAAGGACTAAACTCGTTCATGGACCGTGCTACAATAATTAAATATTATCCTGAATTTGATCATACGTGGGGCAGTCCAGAAGGAATGACCCGATATATGAAGGGTAACCCTGATTATATTAGGCCAATAATGACGAACTCTGAGCAAATTAAGCAGTTTGGCAATAATGCCTATGGCAAACCGGCTGCAGCTTTAACATTGCTTCGAGAAACAGTGATGGGAGAAGAATTGTTTGATGTAGCTTTTAAAGAATATGCACAGCGTTGGGCTTTTAAACATCCTATGCCAGCAGATTTTTTCCGTACCATGGAAGATGCTTCTGCCGTTGATTTAGATTGGTTTTGGAAAGGTTGGTTTTACTCCATTGATTATGTTGATGTAGAATTATCAAATGTGAAATGGTTTAAAACTAATGTCGTTTCAAAAGGTATGGAGGGACAAAATCAAACAGCCAAAATAGATAATGCCAACCAAGATGAAGAGGGCAATAATATTGATTTCTCCAATGGGCCTGACCCACTAACAATTACTGATACTCCTTCTAATTTTTATGGCGAGTTTATGAACAGGGTGGATGATAAGGCGATTCAAAATGCATATAATGGAAAGAATTTTTATGAGTTAACTTTCAAAAATATAGGGGGCTTGGTTTCTCCAATTATTATTGAATGGACTTTTGCAGATGGAACAAAAGAGGTTGAACAGTTACCAGCAGAGATTTGGAGGTCAAATGAAAGTGAAGCGAAAAAAGTATTTGTGAAAACAAAGGAAGTGGTAAACATTACCATTGATCCAAATAAAGCAACAGCAGATACAGAAACCACAAATAACCATTTTCCAAAACGAGAAGACAAATCGAAACTGGAAGAGTTTAAAGATTCACATTAAAATATAAACATCATTTCTGCAAAGGCGGAAGTTTGGTAGCAAAAAAAGGGCAAATCTTTCAATGATGTGCCCTTTTTTATTGCGCTAGCTTGGCCTTTCGATCAAAGGGTTAATCGTGTTAATTATACTTGAATCCATAAAAATCATTGCTTAACTTTACTTAGAATTTAAATTTAGTCAAATGAAACATTTTTTATCATTCTTGCTTTTTGGAGCACTTGTAGTTAGTTGTGGAACGAGCACAACAAAAGAAAAATCTAATGAAACCGAAACGGATCAATATGCAGGGTTGGCTGAAAAAGCGAAGCCTCTTTTTGGGACGTTGCCTGCCATTGCAGAGAATCCCGAAAATCCTATTACAGCTGAAAAAGTTGCATTGGGAAAGAAACTGTATTTTGATGTTCGACTCTCCAAAGACAACACCATAAGTTGTAACTCTTGTCATAACTTGAATACATCAGGTGTAGATAATTTACCTGTATCTCCTGGTAATGATGAAGGAACGTTTGGGGGTAGGAACTCACCAACGGTTTTAAATGCCGCACTTCATATATCTCAATTTTGGGATGGAAGAAATAAAGATGTAGAAGAACAAGCTGGAGGCCCAATTCTAAATCCGGTTGAAATGGCTGTTCCGAGTAAAGCGTTTTTAGAAGAAAGACTAGCCGGCATAGAAGAGTATCAAATTGCGTTTGCAGCCGCTTTCCCAGAAGAAGAAAGCCCAATCCAATATAGTAATGTGCAGAAAGCCATAGGTGCTTTTGAGCGTAAGCTCATTACTCCTTCTCCTTTCGATGCTTTTTTAGCAGGTGATGATAAAGCACTTACGGATGCCCAAAAAGCTGGACTTGACAAGTTTATAAGTGTAGGATGTATTGCTTGCCACAGCGGCAATTTAGTAGGAGGCAGTATGTATCAAAAATTTGGAACCTTCGGCAATTATTGGGAAGCAACAGGAAGTGATCCGATTGATGAGGGTAGATTTGAAGTAACCAAAAATGAAGCTGACAAGTATATGTTTAAGGTGCCTTCATTAAGAAATATTGCAGGTACACATCCTTATTTTCATGATGGCAGTGTAAATGATCTTGGAGAGTCAATTAAAATTATGGCGAAACTTCAGCTCAATAGAGAGTTAAGTGAAGATGAAGTAGCCTCTATAGTGGAGTTTCTAAACGCACTTACAGGAGAAGTTCCTGAAGAGCTTAAAAACATGTAATATCGGTTAATACGGTCATTCTGAATTTAGTTTGGAATCTGTTGTTCTCTCATTTTGATTCTGATCCAAGTCCAGAATGACTTTTAACATAAATAAAAAAATTATGAAAACCTTTATCATATCCATTGCTATCACACTTTTTACATTTAGCCTTTTTGCTCAGGAATTTACACTTACAAGCACTGATCTTCAAGGGCAGTTAACAAATACCCAAGTGTTTGCTGGGTTTGGCTGTGCGGGAGACAACATTTCACCACAATTGGCTTGGAATAATGCTCCAGAAGGAACTAAAAGTTTTGCAATTACCATGTATGATCCTGACGCACCTACGGGTAGCGGTTGGTGGCATTGGGTAATGTTTAATATGCCAGCTTCACTTAATGAGCTTGGGGCGAATGCTGGTAATCTAGAAAGTGGAATGGCACCTGAAGGGAGTATTCAAAGTATTACTTCATTTGGAAAAACAGGTTTTGGGGGAGCTTGTCCACCAGAAGGAGATAAGCCACACGCTTATATTTTTACGGTGTATGCCTTAGGTATCGAAAATATTGAATTGGATAATAATGCTCCGCCTGCCATGGTGGGATATTATCTAAATGCAAATGTTTTGGCAAAAGCATCTTTAATTTCTTATTACGGCAGGTAATTTAGATTTAAAAGGAGGCTACCTAATTCGATCCGCGCTTCTAACTAGATTTTCGTCTTTTTGAATGAACCTACGCGCCAAAATATTCATAAACATGGACAATGCAAGGATATAAGATCCAAGCTCAAATTTTCCGGGAGTAGATATTTGCAGTTCATAAATAAAGAAAGCCATTAGACCGATGGTAATCATCATTATAAAAGAATTGATTACACTCATCATCATCTGTAGCATTCTGTTTTTAAACATAAAAATTTCGAAAAGTGCAACAAGTGCACCTATACCAGAGAGGATGGCAACAGCCGTATAGAGCCCAAGCTCGGTAATAATATTCTCTCCATCGGTAAATTGATACGCATAGGTTAGCAGTTTGGCATCTTCGGAATTACTTTGCCAGTAGGGCAAAAAATTAAAAGTAATTAACAGCACTACGACTAAAAAAAGAAAGATTGTTTGAATTCTTTGTATCATCTTTGAAACTATAATATAAGCTGGCAAAGTTATATAGGTTATTATAAGAACCAAACCAACAATTAAATAACAACACTTAATTAAATAAAAATTATACATTGTTCTTTTGTGCTGGCTTTGTAAATTATAGAAATGCGCGTATTTGTTTACATATCATACAAAGGCACCAACTACCACGGTTGGCAAATGCAAAACAATGCTATGAGTTTGCAACAAGAAATAACGGAATCTCTGCAAATATTAGTAAAAAACAAAGGGCTAAGTATTGTTGGTAGTGGAAGAACAGATGCAGGTGTGCACGCTAAACAGCAAGTATTTCATGTAGATTTAGCAGAAGATACGGATATCGAAAACTTGATGTATCGGTTAAATGGAATACTGGATAATGACATTATAGTAAACAAAATTGTTGAGGTTGATAAAAATGCTCATGCCCGATTTGATGCCTCCAAACGAAGTTATGAATACCATTTGCGTTCAAAAAGAACACCCTTTGGCGAGAATGAATATTATTATCATAGAAACAACCTTGATTTTGAGCTAATGAATAAAGCGGCTTCCTATTTATTAGGAGAACATGATTTTGAGTCGTTTAGCAAAGTAAAAACAGATGTGAGTAATTTTGTTTGCAGCATAACAAAAGCAGAGTGGGTTGTGGAAGGGGATGTTGCAGTCTTTCATATTTCTGCCAATCGTTTTTTGCGCAGTATGGTAAGAACCATTGTGGGCACCTTGCTTGAAGTTGGCGAAGGAAAAATGGAAGCCAGTGAATTAAATAATATTATAGAAAGAAAAGACAGAACTTATGCAGGCAGGTCTGTGCCCGCAAAAGGTCTTTATCTTTGTAAAGTAGAGTATCCAAAATAAGTAGTTAAGTGAGTAAAGAAAAAGTAACAGGTAAAGTAGTTGATTGGAATGTGTTGAAAAGGCTATTGCAATTTATAAAGCCATATAAATTTCAATTCTTCATTTTGATTTTTCTAACCTTATTTACGGCAGTTATAGTACCCATTAGGCCTTATATTATTCAACTTACCTTGGATAATCAAGTAGCAAACGGAGATTATAAGGGATTGCTTAATATGATTTACTTGCTGTTTGGTTTATTGATAGTTCAAGCAATAGTACAATATTTACACACTTATTTATCGGGTTGGGTGGGGCAGTACATTATTAAAGATATTCGGGTTAAATTATATAAGCACCTGATTAATCTTAGGCTGAGCTTTTTTGATAAAACCCCAATTGGTCGTTTAGTTACTAGGGTTATCTCAGATATAGAAACGTTGTCGGAAGTTTTTAGCCAGGGGTTGGCAGCCATTGTGGGCGATTTGCTTCAACTTGTTTTTATCATTGGATTTATGCTTTATGCCGATTGGAAATTAGCGCTTATTAGTTTGATTACTTTTCCTGTAATGCTTTTTGCAACCTATGTTTTTAAAGAGAAAATAAAAGTATCATTTAACGAAGTGCGAAATGCAGTTTCTAACCTAAATACATTTGTACAGGAGCATGTTACTGGGATGAGTGTAGTGCAAATTTTTAATAGCGAAAAGTCCGAGTTAAAAAAGTTTAAAGCTATTAATGAAGAGCATAAGAAGGCAAATATTCGGTCAGTACTGTATTATTCCATTTATTTTCCTGTAGCTGAAATAATCAGTGCTTCGGGTATAGGTTTACTAATTTGGTATGGAGCTCAAGCTGCTTTGCACGAAGAAATTACGGGTGTATCTATCGGAATGCTAATTGCTTTTATTATGTACATTCAATTATTTTTTAGGCCCGTTCGTCAAATTGCAGATAGGTTTAATACCCTACAATTAGGCATTGTGAGTACTTCTAGAATTCTAAACCTTTTAGATAGCAAAGATTTTGTGCCTGATGAAGGTAGTTATCAACCAGAAAAGTTTGATGGAAAAGTAGAATTTAAAAAGGTATGGTTTGCCTACGTAGAAGAAAATTATGTTTTAAGAGATGTATCACTCAATGTAGAACCTGGGCAAACCATTGCGATAGTGGGGGCAACAGGCGCTGGAAAATCATCGATCATAAATTTACTTAGTAGGCTTTATGAAATTAATAAGGGCCATATTTTATTAGACAACAAAGACCTTACTGAGTATAAATTGGATTACTTACGAAAACGCATTGGAGTGGTATTGCAAGATGTGTTTTTATTTTCAGACTCTATCATGAACAATATCACTTTAGGCAATACTGAATTAACAGAAAAGAAGGTGTTGGAAGCAGCCAAATTGGTTGGAGCACACAAGTTTATTAAGAAGCTTCCTGGAGGGCTAAATTATGATGTGCTTGAAAGAGGTATGGGATTGAGTGTTGGGCAAAGGCAACTAATTTCCTTTGTACGAGCCATGGTATATGACCCTAGTATTTTGGTCCTTGATGAGGCAACGTCATCCATTGATTCTGAAACGGAAGCTATGATACAGGATGCCATTGCTCGTATGATGAAGGGTCGTACATCCATTGTAATCGCACATAGGCTTTCTACTATTCAGAATGCTGATAAAATAATTGTGTTAGATAAAGGGGAAATAAAAGAAGTTGGAACCCATGATAGTTTGATTGAAAAAAATGGGTTTTATGCACAGTTACATAGTATGCAATACAAAGCTGTTGTTTAACTTTATAGGAGAATATTCCAATAAATATTTAATAGTATATTTGCCTGAATGAGTAAACTGAAACCAATTCTATTATTGGCTCTTATTTTGAGCTTTTCATATTCATTTGCTCAAAAAAGCAGAAAGAGTTTAACTCAAAAATATGGGCAAACTAAAAAGCCTTTGAAATTTAAGATGAATAAGAAAATGGCAGTAATCTGTCCGATTTTTCATCCAAGTGAATACCCTTACCAGGGAATAGGTTTTAGAGCAGGAGACCCTTTTACACTAACCTATAAATTATTCGTCTCAAAATGGCTGGCATTTTCAATTGATGGCGGCATAGCTGCTTACGGATTATATAAGGATCGTTACGAAGAATTGTATAGAGCAACCCCAGAGGCGGAAGACCTTACCTATTTAAACCAACAGGTAGAAAAAGATGTCGTTTTTACAGGAAAGGTGAGTTTTTATCAAGAAGGACCGAAGTTTATGAAGGGGCTTGATTTATATGCGGGGTTTGGATGGCAAATGCGTTTTGCGGAGGTTCTGTATGGCTATAATGAAGACCTTGGAAATGGGATAGAGGAATTTGGTACAACTCGTGCACAATATGACTATATGGGCCCTGAAGTTCATGTAGGAATTGAATATGCCTATTTTGATTTGCCAATTTCTGCTTTTTTAGAGGGAAATGTGTTTTATGATATTACCTACCAACCTACTTTTATCAAGTTTCAATTTGGTATTGGTGTGCGTTATGTTTTTTAAATAGCTTCATTTTTTTACCCTCATATCTTTTCACTTTTTTAAAGAAATAGCATTTAATGAAAAAATACTTTATTGCAGGAACCGTAATTTTGGTAATCGGATTAGCCATAAACTATGGGTTAGGCGGATTTAAAACAATTGAGCCAGAGATGGTAGAAGTTGAAGATTATGTTGTTTATGGTAAGCCCTATGAAGGTAGCTATAAAAGCAATTGGCTTGCTAATATGGTGGAGGAAATGCGAACCCTCCAAGAAGGAATTGATGACAGTACTGATTTAGTAATTATTAACTACATCAACGAAGCTAAAGAAACGTTAGGTGACATTAATAATTTTGTAGGGCTCAGTTTAAAAAGTGATTCTGGTAATGTAGCATTAAGCAAGCTGGAGAAAAGAATTATTAAGGCATCTAAAGCTATTCGTTTAAAAGTAAAAATTCAACCAATGGTAATGCCTTCGCCTGAAAAAATAAAAGGGTTGGCTCTTGATTATGCAAAAAGGAATGGGCTAGACCTACAACAAATAAGCATTGAAAAATACAGCACCGATGGGCTGCTGATAATTGAATTTCCCGTTATTGACTAAAACTAACTTGTGCGCCATTCTTTCGAAAGAAGGAATCTGTAAATGATGGAAATATTCTCCAACTCCAAACTGGCGTAAGCGTCCGATTGTGTCAAGGTATGGACAGCAATCTGCAAGGCAGATTACTGCCTGTGCAGCAATGACGATTTAAAAGGGTAGTTCTAGGGCATAAAAAAAGGCTGCTCGGTTGAGCAGCCTTTTTCAATTTAAAACATTGCATGTTCTATAAATCTCCTAATATAAAACCAACTTTTATAAAAGTTTGAGAAAAAATAGACCACGTCTGTGATGCTGACTCTCTATTCTCCAAACCAGGAGCAGGTGTTTGTACATTAGTAACATACAAATACGATACAGGTCTTGTAGATAAACCTACAAATATGCCAGGAACAAGATAAATATCTATTCCGGCAACTGCCTGAGCACCGTACCCTTGTACAACACTTGATCGAACACCAATATCATACACAAGAACATTGGTGCCACCAGTGCCAGTTTCATTGTTTGGATTGCTAGTATAATAATAGTCAATAGTAGGGTCGTATTGTGATATGCTTGAATAGTAATAGTTAAAATTCACCCCTAAGTAAGGGAACAATCTCTTAAACCTAGACGAAGGAAAGTGATACTCACCACCCACATTTACGTTTGCTTCAACTCTATTATCTGCAACTACAGAACCATATTGAGGCACCCATGTTTGATTTGAAGTGGTTCTATCATTACCATCAATTAGATCATTATTACTAGGAATTGTATAGTAATACTGTACATTTTGCAATGGTTCAGTATTTCTAATAACAGCACCACCACTTATAGTAGCAGCAATTTTATCTGTAATAAAATAACGACCTTCACCACCAATCATGTTAGTAGCAGAGCTACCATTTACGCTTACATTGGCAGTTGGGGGTGCACCACTAACAGTCCAATTAGTATTGTTTCTTGGTGCTGGAGGCAAAGAACCATAACTGAGGAAGCTACCTCGGCCAAATAGAATGGATCCCGTGATATCTCCGGCTTTAGCCCCCAAAGATTCCGAGTCTTCGGCTTCTTCAGTTGCAGTTGAACCACTGTCTTCATCTTGGGCATAAGTGGTTAAACTTATACCTGCCAATAAAGCGAGGGTTAATATTAAATATTTTTTCATATTCTTTTTTCTTTAGGATTTAAAATAATTTGTTTAGAGTAGGAGAATATCCACTCTAAAGTGAAGATTCTCCTATTATCCTAAAGAAGGATTAACCTCCTATAGCTGCTAAATAAAGTGCCCAATACTCGTCAGCTAAAGCTAAATTAGCATCTCTTTCATCTTGCAATGTAGCTAAATATACTTGCTGAGCAGCTATTTCAGCTGTAAGTTCAGCTTCACTAATGGCACTATCAGCTAAATCTTTTTCAAGATCATTGATAGTTTCTTTAAGGCCTTCAATGTCATCTTTTGTATCTTCGATTGCACTATTAATGTCATCTAAGTTACCCTCAAGGGCGTCAATCAATGTATCATTGCTATCTATAATGTCATCATTAATGTCAATTTGATTCTCAATATTATCAAATACATCGTCAGCAGCCTGTAATGCTACAAATAGAGCAGCAGGATCTACCGCATCAAAGTCAGCCTGTAGATTTGATACAATTCCCTGGGCTATAGCTAAATTTGCTTGTGCATCAGCAAGATCTTCCAAGTTGTTAGTGATGTCATCATTAATATTATCCACTTCATCTTGGATATCATCCATTAAACCTTCTGCAGTATCGGTAATATCCTGCGCTTCAAAATCTGCAGCAGCGGCTGTCAGCCAGGCATCAAATGCAGTACCATATGTGTCCATTAAGCCTTGTAACGAGGGATCAACGGCAAGCAAATCATCAGCTTCGTCAGCTAAAATAGCTTCAGAGGCATCAAAATCAGCTTGAGCGCTAGCAACATCTCCTTCTGCAGTAGCAATAGCTGCATTGGCATCTCCAATTGCAGTATTGGCATCATTCACAAGGTCTGTAGCATCATCAAAAGGATCATTTAAGGCATCGAGAGCTGACTGTGCAGCATCAACAACAACCAATTGAGCTGAAAGAGCAGTATTTGCATCATTCAATGCTGTAAGGTTGGCACCGGTAGGGTCGCCATCATAATCATTTTGAGCGGTTTCTACATCCAAATACAGACCAGTTGCTGGACCAGGTACAGGTTCGTCACCTAGAGTAGCTTGTTCTGCAGCCAATGTAGCGGCAGTAGCTCCGGCATCAGTATCTATGGCATCTTGTGCATTACTCAATAAAATTTGTGCAGCTGCTAAATCAGTCTCTGCAGCTGATAGGTCAGCTTCTGCGGCAGTTAGGTCAGCTTCTGCAGCAACCAAAAATTCTGCATCAATAAAATTGTCAAATCTTGCATCAGCCCAGTCTCCTCCATTAATTCCAGCATCTGTAAGTGCAACATCAATTGCATTAGAAGCAGCAACTAGGGCAAGTCCTTTTGTGAGCTCATCGGCTTCTGTTGCATCAGAAAGTGCTTTTTTAGCTTCATAATTTGCTGTATTAGTTGCTAAAAGAGCTTCAAATGCTGCAAGTTCTTCAGTTAATTGAGTGTCCTCTGCAGTATATTCTGCAAGATTCGCAGTTTCAGCAATAACATCACTAGCGGCATCCATGTATTCGATGATTATTCCATCTCCTATTAAAGTGCCATTGTAAAGAGCTCCACCCACAACAGTGTAGTAAGCATTCCACGCAGGAGCAAGAGTTTCATTTTCATAAGTAGCAGCATCAACCTCTAACTGAGCGTTTGCCTCTGCTAATGCTGAATTAGCAACAATTGCATTTTGTAGAGCTGTTTCTACTGTTGTTGGATCTGTTGCTGCACTTTCTAGAGCGGTTAATAATGCTTCTAGTGCAGCTAACTCAGACATATCATCATCTAGGTCTCTTTGAAGTATTTCTGCAGCAAGTACATAATCAGCTTGAGCTAAAGCAGCTTCTAGTCCTGCAATAGAAGCTTCTTGTCCATAAATTTCCACTAGATTATCGAAGTAGTCGCCCATGAAATCACTATAATCTGATAAATAATCTGCAGCTTCCTCGAGTCCATTTGTAGCTAGGTATAGAGCTAGTGCATCAATTGCTTCTTGAAGATCTAATTCAGCTTGTTGTACAGCTTCTTCAGCTTGCAATAATGCTTCATCAATATCTCTCAGAGTAACCGCAAGGTTAGCGGTTGCAACTTGCAAAGCGATACCATCAAGGGCAACTTGTAATGTAGCATTTGATTGATCAATCTCATTTTCAATTCTTTGCTGTTCGTTCAGCAAGTTTTGCATTTCAATTTTAGCGGTTATCATAGCCAGCTGTGCTTCGCGCAGTGCCTTTACTTCTGGTGCTACCTCGTTTTTAATACACGAAGAGAGCATAGTAATGGCTGCAAGTGCCACTACCATCAACAATTTGTTAACTTTTTTCATTTTGTTTGAGTTTAGTTTAATAATAAATGTAAAGGTTATTGTTTATTTAAAATCTTGTTAAAGTAACATTAATAGCAAAATAGTTATAATTAATATTGAGTCCAATGTTAAAATATTGTTTACTATTGATAAAATGCAATAGTTGTTACAATAGTAAGAATTTGTGTGTTAATTTCCTATACCCAATTGTGAGTATTTTGGATTAATACTCATTTTTTATTCACAAATGAATGCTATCCCTTGTTGGTGTTGTTTCACCAACAAGTTTATAACAGAGGAATTTGAATTAGTTTGTTGGTCAAAAGACCAATATAGGGGTAGTTTGCAAAAGAGTCAGCTGAAGACTGATTTGTAATGACGGTTAAGAGCTATAGTGTCTTTAAACAATTTCAAAAGCTATATCGAGCTCTTTGGCAACAGCTGCCATTTTAGTTTCGATCTTTTCTTTATTTTTATCTCCTGTTAATACCACAGATTGATCATCGTAAAAAAGATAGGCGTTATAGAGGGTATATCTTAGGGTGGTTGAACTGCCTCTTGAATTTAGTACTTGGCTAATTTCGTTTGGCTTTACCATAAGTTTTTTTAAGGCTTTGTATTTTTCAGGTTTGCCTCTTATGATTCCAACAAGGCTTGTAAACTCGGTTATGGTTTTGGTGTTTGGATCAACTTTACATCCAAGTTTTGTGAAAGAGAGTACGATGGCTACAAGTAAAACTAGAGGGCCAGTTATGAAATTACCTATTAACAAAAGCACCATGCCCCCAATTAACCCGATGTATCCTACGTATTGAAAATTGGGCGGGAAATAGGCCCCTTGGTAAAAGTTCATAGGATAAATCTACCAATTTTAACAAAGTCTAACTACTTGTTGGTGCAATTATTATCAAGCTAAGTGGTAATTGATTATGGTTAAAATGGCTAATATGAAGAAAACACCTCATTCAGAGGGCTTTGTCCGAAGAATCTCAGTAATGAATAAACAGTTCTAATTATTACCAGATTTTAATTTGATACCACAAATCATTAAACTCTGGATTTACAGAAGTGATTAAATTGAGTTTAAATCCACCACTCTTGCCCTTTATATAGTTCTCTTTTACAATAGCTAATTCTATATCATCAAAAATCTCAAAATAGATCAATTTCTTGCGCTTATCTCTAGCCGTAAAACTATGCAGATATTGCTTATCTTTATTTTGAATAATTCTACCAACCAAATCAGAAGTTACTCAAGTGTAAATAATGTTATTTCCTTTATTGGTAATGAAGTAAATAAACCCTCCTTTCATTATAATTCAAGGTAAGCAATTATTATTTTATAATAAAACGAAGGATTCTTCGGGCGGAGCCCTCTGAATGACGTTCAAAACTTAGTTGAAATTCAAGCCAAGGTTTGTACCCAAACCATAGTTATTAATCAGTATTCAACCTAAGGCTAATATTCAAACTGCCCAAAGGCACTTTTAATGGTGAGTTTTTTTGTTTCGGCATTTGTAACTCTACCAATAATTTGAGCATCCACACCAAAACTTTTGGAAATGGAAATGATTTCTTCAGCATAGGCCTGTGGCAAGTATAGTTCCATTCGATGACCCATATTAAAAACCTTGTACATCTCTTGCCAGCTAGTTCCACTTTCTTCTTGTATAACTCTAAAGAGAGGAGGAAGCTCAAACATATTATCTTTTATAATATGCACATTATTTGCAAAGTGTAGCACCTTGGTTTGGGCTCCACCACTGCAGTGTATCATCCCATTGATATGGTTCCTATGCTCTTTTAAAATTTCGGCAATAATTGGTGCGTAAGTACGGGTTGGAGAAAGCACCAACTTTCCGGCATTCACTGGAGAATTATCTACAGCATCTGTAAGGTTATACTTACCTGTAAAAACTAAGTTATTTGGCACTTGTGGATCAAATGCTTCGGGGTATTTGCTGGCATAGGTATGGTTAAACACATCGTGGCGCGCAGAGGTGAGGCCGTTACTGCCCATTCCTCCATTATACTCCGTTTCGTAGTTTGCTTGCCCAAAAGATGACAATCCAATAATTACATTGCCAGGTTGAATATCATTTACAATAACGTCTTCTCGTTTCATACGAGCTGTAACGGTGCTATCTACGATTATTGTTCTTGTAAGATCTCCAACATCAGCCGTTTCTCCTCCTGTACTAATAATATTCATCCCATTATTACGAAGCATTTCCAATACTTCTTCGGTGCCATTTATAATGGCGGCAATCACTTCCCCAGGAATTAGGTTTTTATTGCGGCCAATGGTAGAAGATAATAGAATGTTATCGGTTGCTCCTACACAAAGCAGGTCATCGGTATTCATTATTACGGCATCTTGTGCAATGCCTTTCCAAACTGATAAATCACCCGTTTCTTTCCAATACATATATGCTAGAGATGATTTGGTGCCCGCACCATCAGCGTGCATGATATTACAATAGGAGTTATCTTGACCTATGTAGTCTTCTACAATTTTGCAAAAAGCATGTGGGTAAAGACCTTTATCAATATGTTTAATGGCATTGTGAACGTCTTCTTTATCGGCAGAAACACCGCGTTGCATATACTTATTGCTCATAGTTACAAAGATAGGAAAACAAGTTGCTACGTCATTGCGAGGGTAGAAGCAATTACTTAAATAGCTAGAAGTGTTGAAATTTAATATTGAGTTAAGGCTAAACTCCTGTAAGCAACTTCGGTAGAAGTTGGAGATTACCGAGTCTTACGCTCGGTAATGACGAGATAGTAAAGAGTTAATTCTCTGAGTCACTATCATCGTCATCATCAAAATACTTATCCTCGTTAAAATAGTCGTCTGTTTTATCTTTGTCTTCTACTTTAATAGCATCTTTTAACTTACTTATTTCAGTTACCTTAAATTCGGTACGCCTGTTTTTTTGTCGACCTTCGGGGTTGTCAGTGCCATCGGGGTTTGTATTTCTGGCTATAGGTTGCGCTTCTCCATATCCTCTAGCAACAAGTCTGCTTCTATCAATTCCTGAACTAACGATATACTCAACAGCACTTTCGGCTCTTCGTTGAGATAGTCTTTGATTATAAGATTCTGTATCTACACTATCGGTATGTGAGCTAAGCTCAATGCTAATTTCAGGGTTATCGAATAAAATATCGACCAATTTATCCAGCTCTTGAGCTGCATCAGACCGAATGTCCCATTTGGCAAAATCGTAATAAATGTTTTCCAAAATCACCGACTTATCTATTATGATGGGATCCAGATACATTAACGTGTCAAATGTTACAGTTGTAACTAATTTTGTAAGCTCTTCTTGTGGGATGGCTCTTCCGATGGTTGTATAGTCGAGGCGGGTTACATAATATTTCGTGGCATCACTACCTTCTTTACTAGCCATTAATATGTAATTTTCGTTCTCGTAAACTCGAAAGTTGAATTTTCCATCTTTATCCGTAACAACTTCATCTAGCACGTTCTCATTAAAATCAATTAATGAAACCCTCACATTAGGTAATATTTCGGTTGAGTCTAGCTCATTATGCGTTAGTGTAAGCCCTTGTAAAAAATAGTTAACGGTTTTTAAGTTAGGGTCTTCATTTACAAAAGTATAAATGTCATCATCCCCTTTACCATCCCCTCTATTAGAAGTAAAAAAACCACGGTCTGCCTTAAATAAGAATATGCCAAAATCATCACTCGGTGTGTTTACTGGCTGGCCTAGATTTTGCACAAATACTTCTCCACTCTTTCTGGTTGCAACAAATAAATCGAGCCCTCCAAAACCGGGGTGCCCAGTGGATGAAAAATATAATTTGCCATCATCGGCAATGTAAGGAAACATATCATCTCCTGGGGTGTTTATCGGAGTGCCAAGATTTTTCGCTTTGCTAAATCGCCCACGACTACTCATCCTGGCAGAGTATAGATCGATACCGCCTTGGGCGTTGGAGTTAGACCGATTTGAAGCGAAATAGATGGTTCGTCCGTCTCGGCTAAATGCAGGCGATGAATCCCATGAGTCTTGTTTACTTATAGGTAATATGCGTGGCTCAGACCAAGAGTTATTTCTAAATCTTGATATGTAAAGGTTTACTTCTGCAGCACCCTTTCGTTTGCCTGTATTGCCTTTGGCAAACACCATGGTTTTACCATCTGGCGAAAATGATAATGAGCCATTATTGGCATTTACATCATTAATAACTTCGGGCAATTTAACAAGTGTAGAGGTATCAACTCTAGCTCCTTTTGTCTTTACCTTATAAATATCCGTAAATCCAGTTCCTGTGGCCTTGTAAATCCTATTACTTTGCCTGTTGCTCGTAAAATAAAGATTTCCATTTTTATAAACGGGGCTATATTCAGCGTGGTGCGTATTTATTACTGATAAATTCTTAACACGATAATAGTTTTTGATAGCTGTTATTTCACTAATCTCAAATAAATTTGATAGTTCTACTTCAGCTAGCGCTATTATTTCATCATCTTTAGATACTTTCACAAATGAATTTAAAAGACTTTCTGCTTTTTCGTAGTTGCCAATTTCTTTGTAGGCGAAAGCTAAATAATAATATGAAATCGGATTTTTATACCTGTTTTTGATGGCAGCTTCGTAGTAAGGTATTCCTTGCTTTAAACGGTCAGAAAGCCTATAAGCTTCGGCTATTTTAAAATTAGCTTTGGCTGCATGTTTAGGAGAGCTTATTTTTCTTTTGTACTTGTCAATAGCAACTTCGTATTCGCCTCTTTTGTATTTTTTATCTGCTTTTTTAATTCCTTGTGCTTGCACAAAAGAAATGGCCACACTAAAAAAAATAATTAGAACTAATCTCATGGGTATAATTTAAAAATATCTTTTTAGCCAAGAATCATTTGCAGGAACCATCCAATTTGAATTAAAATCACCTACTGTTTCTACCAAGTTATTAAAAGTTTTTGTTTCTGGAGAAATTACACCTTCGTTTACTTTTGTTTTTATGGAAGATAACGACTCAATGAATAATTGATTATCAATTAGAAAAGCAACTTGGGTGCGATCCATAAAATTTAAGCCGTACTTATTTTCAATAAATTTAATTTGGTTTACCGAGGAGTCAATAGAACAGCCTGTTGCCATATTAAACCCTTCATCAACAGCAATAACAATAAACCTATTGTGCAGAATTTGAAATGAACTTTTTAATCCTGCACCATGGGCACTCCAGCCATTACAAAAAGCTAATAATGATGCGGATATTGATTCTGTTTCAGAAACAGTTAAATCTCGGTTGGATTGATAGATCCAAACACGAGCAGATTTGGGTAATTGGTTAAATGTTAAATGCATATCAAAGTAAAAACGATTGATAGGTAATTTGGTTTACCTATCTCAAAGATATTAAATGCTTCGATGTAATAGATGCAATTACCTTATAAATCCTCTGCTTGTGCTATAAGTTCGGCTAAATCAAATACGTTAACTTCGGCTTCTTTGTCTTTTGCTTTTACACCATCTGCTAACATTGTGAGGCAAAATGGGCAGGCAGATGCAATAATATTAGCTCCTGTTTCTAGCGCCTCTTCGGTACGTTCAACATTTATTTCTTTCGTGCCAGGTTCAGAGTCTTTAAACATTTGAGCACCACCAGCACCACAGCATAAACCATTGGTTTTGCATCGTTTCATTTCTACCAGTTCGGCATCAAGTATTTCAAGCACTCGTCTTGGCGCTTCATACACATTATTAGATCGCCCTAAATAGCAAGAATCGTGATATGTGATTTTTTGACCTTCGAATTTTTTGCCGTCAGTAGGTTTTACTTTTCCATCATCTATTAGTTGTTGCAAAAAAGTGGAATGGTGTATTACTTCGTAATTTCCACCCAGCGCAGGGTATTCATTTTTTAAGGTGTTGAAACAATGAGGGCAAGCAGTTACAATTTTTTTAACATTATATCCATCCAAAACCTGAATGTTAGACATGGCTTGCATTTGAAACAAGAACTCGTTGCCAGCTCTTCTTGCAGGATCGCCTGTACACGATTCCTCTTGCCCCAGAACTGCAAACGGTGTGCCTACTTTGTTCAATATTTTTACAAATGCTTTGGTAACACTTTTATAGCGGTCATCGAACGAACCAGCACAACCTACCCAAAATAAAATTTCTGGACTTTCGCCTTTGGCATTCAACTCTGCCATTGTGGGAATTACGTATGTAGTATCTGACATTATTTCTTATTTACGATTTTAGAATTACGATTGACGTAGTTTCTGTTTAAGAGTGGTTATTGATTTAACGATTATAGCTAAAAGTTGATCTCCTTCTTTATAAACCTCTTTCCATTTTGGATTTAGTTCTTTCCATAATTCGGTAATTATTTCGTTGAAGAATAAAGATTCATCCAATTCCTCTTCAACAATTTTAAGCTTATAAATAAAATCTTTGGTTGATTTTGCACGGCAGGCAGCTCCATAATTTGCTCCAACAGAGCTAGAACACCGAATTAACTGTCTTTTATAATCAATAAATTCAATTGGAAGAGTTTGACACAACCGGAAGTTATCAATTGCAAAATTCTTGGTTTTCCTTTTCAGTTCTTCTTTCATTTCTATTTTGGTTTTGACAATTCTTAAATCGTAATTCTAAAAACCTCAATCTTTTAAATCATCTGCCCAATTAAATCGATCGGTTGGTGCAAATTTCCAAGGTGCAAAATTGGTTTCGATGTTCGAAAACATAGAGTTCCATGCAGCTGGAGAGCCACTTTCTTCCATTGAATCGTATCTTCTCAATTCGAGAATAATAGACAGTGGATCTATTAGAACCGGGCAAGCTTCAACACAGGCATTACAAGAAGTGCATGCATTAATTTCTTCTTTAGTAATAAAGTCATTCAGCAGAGATTTTCCATTCTCTAGTCCCTTTTCGTTGGTTAGTACTTCTTCAACTCGATCTCGTGTTGCCATCATAATGGCTCTTGGCGATAGTTTTTTGCCCGTTTGATTGGCCGGGCATTCGGCAGTACATCTACCACATTCTGTACATGTAAACGAATCCATGAGGCTTTTCCATGTCAAGTCGTTCACATCCTTAGCGCCAAATCTGCCAACTTCTTCTGCTGGAGCACTAGCATCTGTAGGCATGCCCAACATAAGTTTCACTTCATTAGTTACACTCTCCATATTTGCAATCTGGCCCATGGGGTTTAAATTGGAATAAAAGGTGTTGGGGAAAGCAAGAAAAATATGAAGGTGTTTAGAATAAGTTACATAAACAGCAAAACCTAAAATGCCAATGATGTGAAACCACCAAAATGCTCTTTCAAAAATGATGAGTGTTCCTATTTCTAAATGTTGGAATATGGGCATAAAGAAGGAGCTAAAAAATAGCGAACCTGTTTGTGTATAATGTTCTGCACCTTTTGCTTGCAGCACTTGGTCGGCTGCATTCATATTAAGCACAGCAAGCATGAGAATAACTTCGGTAATCAAGATAAGGTTAGCATCCAAAGTTGGCCATTTACCCATTTCTGGTTTTTGAAATCTTGGCACTTTAATAATGTTTCTTCTAATTAAGAAAATCACACAAGAAGTAAGAACCGCTACTGCTAAAAACTCGAAGAAATTCATTAAGAAAGAATAGAAGCTGCCAAGGTATGGCGCAAAAATTCTGTGGGTACCTGCTAGCCCGTCAATAATGAATTCAAGCACTTCTAAATTTATAATTATAAACCCTGCGTACACAAATAAGTGAAGAAATGCAGGCAACGGATTTTTGAACATTTTCTTTTGCCCAAAAGCAACTAAAAACATGGCTTTCCATCTTTCAGTTTTATTATCTGTGCGGTCAAGTGGTTTGCCTAAGTTTATGCCCTTTTTAATAAAATTTACGCGTTTTAGCAATAGGTATGACGCTACTGCTAGCACAAGAACGAAGAGTATTTGTTGTAGATATTGCATGCTTTTTCTATTTCAAAAGAAATTTATTTCTTTACTGTTGGCAACTTTCTTTTTTCGTTTATCTTTGTGCCTCCAAAAGAGGGTGATATAGCTCAGTTGGTAGAGCATCGGACTGAAAATCCGTGAGTCGGTGGTTCGAGCCCACCTATCACCACATAAAAAGTCTTCCAGAAATGGAAGGCTTTTTTTATACAAAACATTTGATTCTCGATCTTCATTATTCCTTTTAATGCACATCATAAAGATATAAATTAAATGAAATAATACTCTGCGTGCCGACTATTTTATTTTGGTAATAAAGTTAGCAATTTTTTAGAGATGTAGGGGTGGTTGTTAAGCTTGCTCTAGTGCAAGCTCTGACATTTTGAGAAAGTTTTGCTCACGGTCTTTGGTGGAAGCAACTTCGCCCGTTACCAAACTATCGCTTACCGTTAAAATGGATAATGCTTCGCACTTATGTTTGGCAGCAATAGCATATAACGCTGCGGATTCCATTTCTACAGCCAATATTCCGTACTCAGCCCATTTTTTATAATGGTCAGCATCATCTTGGTAAAAAATGTCGCTTGAAAAAATGGGGCCTACATGAACTGCCAGGTTTTTATCCACAGTAGATTGATATGCTTTTTGAAGCAAGGAGAAACTAGCCGTAGGTGCATAATTAGCAAGAGGAAATGCTTGATTATTAATGTTCGAATCTGTAGATGCTGAAATAGCAATAATTACATCTCCGATGTTAAGATATTTTTGATAAGCACCACAAGTACCAACTCTAATTAAATTTTTAGCTCCTAATTGTATCAGCTCGTTTACATAAATAGCCAAAGAGGGCATGCCCATACCTGTGCCCTGAACGGAAACTTTTTTACCTTTATAAGTGCCTGTGTAACCGAGCATACCGCGTACATTATTATAGCACACGGCATTTTCTAATAAATTATCTGCAATTACTTTTGCTCTTAATGGATCACCAGGTAATAACACCGTTTCGGCTACATCTCCTTTTTCGGCTGATAAATGAATACTCATATTTAATTCTTGTTTAAAAAAGCTTCGCAAAGATATAGTAATTTATTACTTGAAATATCTAAAGTGCCATCACTTTCAATAAGTTCTTTTATGTCAATTTGATTTGATATGATTATATAGTTAAAAATGGTAATGGGCAATGTATTTAAAGCATAGATGGTTTCATTATTGAGCGATTTATTTGAGGCTGAAATAACCATTTCGGAAATTAATTTTTCGCTTTCATTTTCACTTTCTATAAAATCAGTTTTGTTTCTTTTTATGAGTAAAGCATAGGCTGGAATGGCACAAAAAAACTTTAGATATACCAATAAGTAGTTTTTATACCAGGCATCAAATCCATTTGTAGAAGATGAAATTGGTGAAGTTTTAGTTAATAAGGAGTATAACTGGCTATAAGCGTGTTCAACCAAATAGTTATACAAATCTTCTTTATCATTAAAATATTGATAAACACTCCCTTTTGCCATTTTTAGGTCTGAGACTAACCGCGTAATTGATGCTCCTTCAAAAGAATGTAAGGCAAATTCTTTATAAGCCATTCTCAGAAATGTGCGCTTCTTAACTTGTTTTAGTTTGTAAAATCGTTCGCTTGGCATTACCAGTCTGTATCTTTTAAAAACTTGCCTACCAGCATTGCCATTAATATGGCAAGGTAAAGTTGGCCAACGATCGATACCAAAATCGCTACGGCTTGTCCTTGAGGAGTATGAGGTGTTATATCACCATAACCAAGTGTGGATAAAGTTACAAAGCTGAAATATACCATATCATAGCCACCTCCATAATTAAAACTATGTTTGAACGAGTGAGGATAAAGGACATCAATCATATCAAATAGCATGGCGCCAGATAAGCCAAATAATAAATAAGTTGCGATAGAGCCTGCAATTACTTGCGCATTAACTTTTTTCAGTTTTAAAATAAAACTAATTACTTTAAATGCTGTAGCTATAAACAATACTAGTAATAGGGCTGATTTAATAACTTTAATTATCAGTATCCCTTCTAACAAAGGACTCATGGTAAACCAAGTGAAGGCAATCGTTAAAATGAGAATTCCATATCCAAAATTTACTTGCTTTCTATTTTCAAAAAGGATAATAACACAATTAATAATAACAAACGAAACTGTAGAATGGATAATTATGGCATTAAAAGAAAGGTGTAGAGTAAAAGGTGGAATTATAACAAAAAGCACGATAGCAGCGAGTAAGTAATAAAATTGGTATTTTATGTACTTGGCTAAATAACGATCAATGGTGTGTTTCATTAGACGGTATTCACAATTGCATAACAATTGGGTTGCAAATTTTATAATAAGGTAAAACAAAATTACAACCTTGTTAACATCTATTATAAATCTTTGCACTGAAATTAAAAACGAAACAGACAAATGAAAAAATTATTCACATTATTTACGATTGTTGCAACGGCCTCATTTTTATCATGTACGAAAGATGTGGCTCCTGTTACAGGAGGTAATGAAACCACAAACGAGGTGTTTTCTGGAGCCATTACGACAAGCACAACTTGGACTGCAGATAAAATTTATGAATTGGCTTCTAAAGTAGTGGTAGAAGATGGAATTACGTTAACCATTGAAGCGGGTACCATAATTAAAGGTAGAAATGGGACTGGTTCTTTAGCAACCGCATTAGTTATAGCCAGAGGAGGTAAATTAATGGCAGAAGGTACAGCTGTAAAGCCTATTATTTTTACTTCTGTTGAAGATAATATTAGTGCTGGCGAACTTATGGGTTCTAACCTTACAAGTGAAGATGTTGAAAAGTGGGGTGGTCTTATTATGTTAGGTAAAGCTCCTATTTCTGCTGAAAATGGAGATACGGAATCTCAAATTGAAGGAATCCCTGCAAGTGATACTTTTGGTGCTTATGGAGGAACTGAAGTTGATGATAATTCAGGAACATTGAAGTATGTATCTGTACGCCACGGAGGGGCATTAATTGGAGATGGCAACGAAATTAACGGTATTACATTAGGGGGTGTTGGTAGTGGAACAATAATGGATAATATTGAAGTGTATGCTACACTTGATGATGGGATTGAATTTTTTGGAGGAACAGTTAATGTAACCAATGTAATTGTATCTTACCAACAAGATGATGGACTGGATATCGACCAAAATTTTGCTGGTTCTGTTACTAATTTTTTGGTGCAGCATGGAGGCAACTCAACAGATGAAGGGTTAGAAATTGATGGACCAGAAGGAAGTACGAATACCGATGGAATGTTCACATTAAAAAATGGCTTGGTGATGTCAGTTGGTGGATCTATTGGAGGAACCCCTGGAGATTTAAAATCTGAAGCACAAGGAATAATTGAAAATGTTATTTTTTCAGGATATGCTGTTGGAAATGATGTAGTAAAAATTAGAGCATCCTATGACAATAATTGTGCAGATGCTAAAACAGATGCTTTTACACATCTTACGGATGCAACTCCTACATTAAAGTTGATCAATAGCAAGTTTGTTGAAGTTAAGGTGTACACAAAATCTAACGCTGATGATGCTTCTGCTTGCCCAGTGCAAGCTGCGGATCAAACTGCGGCAGAAGAAGCAACAACTCCATCGGATAACGCTACGGGTGCTGATATAACTGTATTTGCAGATTGGACAGCTGCTTCAATTTCAGGGAGTTTATAAAAATATTACGAACAAAAAATAAGTTTTTGGGTGAATTGGGGTTGTCGAAAGACACCCCTTTCTTTTTTAAGTCATTATGAAACGCAATCAAAAGTCTTGGACCTAGTTAATTATAAATTACCAAGATATCTTCACTTTGCTTTGATATAAAATTAGTTGCAATTTAATCGAATCAGAGCCATCTTAACATTTCCGTAATACAAGTGTAATGAAAGCATAAATTGCAGAACCCAATCGGCACTAAGAGGAGAAATACTTTTGCATCATAATTCACTCAATGAATATAATGAAAAAGATTTTGATTTTAGTAGTCATGCTTACAGTCGCAATAACTAATTCTTATTCCCAAAAGGGATTCCTGAGGGGTAAAGTGATTGACACCGAAATAGCTGAAGGTTTAATCGGAGCCAATATTTATATTGAAGGCACAACCACAGGTACAGTTGCCGATTTTGATGGTAATTATTCGCTCACTCTTGAAGAAGGCATATACACGATCGTTTTTTCTTCTATGTCTTACACTACTGTAACAGTTTCAGAAGTTAGGATTATTGCAGATCAAGTAACCAAGCTTGATATGAATATGGTAACAGAAGTACAACAACTAGAAGGTATTGAAATTACGGCTGAGGCAATTAACGATTCTGATGCTGGGCTTTTAAATGTTCAAAAAAAATCTATCAATACCATAGACGGCATGTCGTCTCAAACATTTAGTAAGTTAGGAGATTCAGACCTGTCTGGTGCAATAAAGAGAGTAACAGGCGTTTCGGTTGAAGGTGGAAAATATGTTTACGTGCGTGGCTTGGGAGATCGATATACAAAAACCACTCTTAATGGGATGAATATCCCAGGATTAGATCCTGATAAAAATTCAGTTCAAATTGATATTTTTCCTACAGCGGTTTTGAATAATGTAATGGTGTACAAAACATTTTCACCAGATTTATATGCAGATTTTACAGGGGGTGTTGTTGATGTTGAAACCAAAGACTTTCCAGGAGAAGAAACCACAGCTGTCTCTGTAGGACTGTCATTTACACCAGGCGTACAATTTAATAACGATTTTATTTTATACAACGGTGGCAGTATCGATTGGTTAGGTTTTGATGATGGAGGAAGAGCTTTGCCATTTGCCAAGAACACTGTGATTCCTTCTGAATCTCAGGTAGATCCAGCACTGGAGCGATTGACGAGCAGTTTCAACTCTGAAATGGGCGTAAAAAACAAAACAGCTTTACCAAGTGGAAGTATTTCTTTTAATAAAGGAAAACAAATTGACAAAGAGAATGTAACACTGGGGTATAACCTAGTACTTAACTATAATAACACCTATAAGTTTTATGATAATGTTGAATCTAATAATTATTTAAAAGATTCAGATTTAAGTGAGAACGAACTTTTTCAAGATGAAAGTAGAAGAGGGACGTTAGGTAAAAATACCGTAATGTGGAGCGGTTTAATTTCTGGTGCTATAAAATTTGATAACCATAGTTTTTCTGCTAGTTTACTAAGAAGCCAAAATGGTGAATCAACTGCTGTAAAAAGAGTGAACGAAAACTATAATCAAACTGGCTCAACTCTAATTGAAGACGTTTTAACTTATACACAAAGATCGGTTACAAATGGAATAGTTATAGGCAAACATAGTTTTGATAACTTTAAGATAGAGTGGAGAAACGCTATTAATTGGTCGAGGGTTTATGATCCTGATTTTAGGTTAACATCCATCTCGATAACGGATGGAGATACTACGATGAACATCGGAGATGGTGCAGGGATAAGTAGATTTTACCGAGACCTGAATGAGTTTAACGAAAGTTTCAAAGTAGATTTTTCAATCCCTTATGCAACTAAATCAAAAATTAAAGTAGGCGGTGTAGGAACTTACAAAAAAAGAGATTTCGAAATTCTTAACTACTTTTTTAGACTAAGAGGAGTTGGTGAAACTTTTGCTGACCCTGATTGGTTTTTGGAACGAGAAAATGTGTGGACAGCTGATTCAAGACAAGGAACTTATGTTGCAGGTAATTTCGAGCCTGCCAACTCATTTGGTGCGAAACAAATAAATGTGGCTGCCTATGCTATGACCGAGCTTTACATTTCTCCTGCATTGAGAGCAGTGTTTGGAGTTCGTGCTGAAAAGATCCAAATGTTTTACACGGGACAAAACAATAGTGGGAGCATTTTTTATGAAAACGAAAAAACATTGGATGAGCTTAATGTTCTTCCTTCGCTTAACTTGGTGTACAGCATTGGTGAAAACGCTAACTTGAGAGGGTCGTTTAATCAAACACTGGCTCGTCCTTCATTTAAAGAAAAATCAATTGCACAAATTTTCGATCCTATTACCAAAAGAACATTTAATGGCAATATTGATTTAGAACAAACCAATGTAAATAATATTGATTTACGTTGGGAATATTTTGCAAAACCAAGCGAAATTTTTGCAGTTTCTGGTTTTTATAAAACGTTTGAAAATCATATTGAAATTGTATCGTTCCCTACGAGTCCTGATGATGTAAAACCTAGAAATGCAGGAAGCAGTTGGGTTTATGGTGCAGAATTTGAATTAAGAAAAGATTTAGAGTTTATAGCACCAGTTTTAAAGGGATTATCAATAGGGACTAATGTTTCCATCATTAGATCGTTTGTAGATTTAAACACGGTTTATGTAGATGATGCGAAAACTAAAACGGAGAAAAAATCGAGAGAATCTGTTAAAAGAAAGGGAGAAGTAATTGGAGATACTAGATCTATGGCTGGCCAATCTCCTTATTTAATTAACACCTATTTAAACTATGGGTTAAACGAAATAGGCTTAAACTTTAACCTAGCCTATAATGTACAAGGCGAAACACTTACTGTAGTAGGTACTGCTACTGTGCCTGATGTGTATAGTGTTCCATTTCATAGCTTAGGATTTAATGCAATGAAATCTTTTGGAGCAACGCAAAGATCGAAAATTACGGTTGGAATGGATAATATTTTAAATAACACTAAAGATCAGGTGTACAAAGGATTTAATGCATCCGATAAAATTTATGCTACTTATAATCCTGGCACGGAGTATTCTATAAAATATAGCTTTACTTTCTAGCCACGCTTTCGTTTCAGAAGTAGAAGAAAGGGAAAACTAGAACTCGTCTAATTTTGCATTAGTAAAACTTCATACGTTACCAGGTTGATTAGAGCTGTTGTCGAAAGACGACAGCTTTTTTTATTAAAATCATTGTTTATTGGCTATACAGGTCTATATTTGACTCAATGTTACCAAATTGTTAACTAAAAGTTAATAATCGATAATATGCGAGTTAAGATTATAACCATATTGCTTTTAGCTGGGTTTGCAGCAATAGCTTCTGTACCTAAGCAAGAAGTTGAACATAGACTTAAATTTGGTATTGATGAGTTTTACACAATTCTTTTATATGATGGCAGCTCTAATTCATCTCAATTAGCGAATGAAAAATTTAGTGCGTATTTTGCACATCTTAGAAAAAAGCAACTTAAGTACAAAACACAAGACCAGTTTGTAGAGTATGCTTTTTATTATATTCATAAAAAGCTTTTAAAAAATTATTATGAGTACGCTTCTATCAACCAAACCTTAGAAAGTGGCGCGTATGATTGTGTAACAGGCACTGCCATTTATTCTCTATTTTTTACCGAACTAGAAATACCCTTTTCTGTAATCGAAACAAATTACCACATCTATGTACTTGCTTTTCCTGATACAAAAAATGAAATTCTTATTGAAACTACCGACCCTTTAGGCGGATTTATCTCTGATCCACAGCAGATTGCAGCTCGTAAACAATTGTACCTAAGTAATAATGCTGAGGTAATGGAAAATCAAATTGATTTAGCCTGGGATGTTGAAACAAGGCTAAAAGGAACAGATTTGATGGGTGTTCTTTTGTTTAACCAGAGTATTAAGCAATATAATTTGGGTCATAAAAAGGAAGCAATCGAACTTGCAACCAAGGCCATTTCATATTACTCTAGTAACAGAATCAGCAATTATTTAGCTTTTATAAAAGGACACCAATTCGCCTCTAACTAGCAATGCTGGTCATTCAGAGCAGAGCGAAGAATCTTATTTTTTTTAACTAATTCTGTATTTGCCGTCTGATGCAATTAATTTTACATTATGAAGTATAATGAAATTGTAAAAAGCCATCCGACTGTTTTAGTTGATTTTTATGCCGATTGGTGCGGGCCATGCAAAATGATGGTGCCTGTTTTCAAAGAGCTTAAATCAGCAATGGGAGATAAATTGAAAATTGTAAAAATTGATACAGAGAAAAACCAACAGCTTTCTTCAAAAATGGGAATTCGGAGTATTCCTACCATGGTGCTTTATAAAAATGGAGAACAAGTGTGGCAACAACCAGGTGCTATGCCCTTCCAGGCGTTAAAGACTAAAATAGAGTTATTTGGGTAGTTTCTGAGTATCATGCTGAACTCGTTTCAACATCTGATTGAAGTATAATAAGATGCCGAAATAAATTGCGATTGACAGATTAAAAAGGGGATACCAGAACAGGTCCGGCAAAGCATTAAATAGCAACTTTTTCCGTTTTGAGAATTATCGGAATGACAGTAATAAACAGCTAGTCAATCTCTTTCAGCTTCTTCTTCTGGCCTTCAATTACTCGGTTTACTTTTTGCAAATCTAAATAGGTAGAATCCTGATTAAATTTATTATCAATCAGTTTTTGCTTAAGTGATGCAATCGTTAATCTGTTTGATTCTAACAAAGCATCAAGTTCAATTTTTCGATCTTCAGCGGATACTAAATCTTCTTCTAGAGAAACTTTCTCATTAATAAGCGCTTGTTGTTTTTTGCTAATAACTTGAGCAGCCGCTTCTGCTTGATTAATTTTTATTTCTTGCTCATGCACATAATAGTCACGCGCCATAAAAATCAATTCTGCATTTAAGCCATTTTCAATTTCGGCAATTCTTTCTTCGCTAAGGCCGTTGGCTTTGGCTCCCATCCAAACTGAGGTGTGGTTTGACTCTTTTTCAATTAGTTTTAAATAAACCAATGTGCTGTCTAGCTGAATTTTGTCCATTTTATATTCAGAAATAGAATAGTGATCTCTCTTTCTCCTAATTTTAGAAATAGGCTTTAGGTAAGCGTATATCTGCTCAGATACTTTTTCGAAAGAGCCATTTACAAGTATGGCAAAACCCTCATATTTGGTGTTGTTTATCCGTTGGGTTTTTTTTATAATCGAATAATCTTGTGCTAGCAGCGATGTGCTGAATCCACTAATAAACAATACGAGTATTATAAGTCTTTGAAGTTTCATTTTAACAAGTGTGTTAATATGTTTAATTTCGATTGGTGGTGCTAATATTATGCCAATATTCAAATTGAACACATAAGTTATCCAAATGCAAGAAACTATACTTATTACAGGGGCAACAGGCCTGGTTGGCACCCATTTAACTCAATTGCTGATAAAAAAAGGATATGCTGTCCATCATATTTCAAGAAAATGCCGGCAGAACAATGATGCTAGATGTTTTACTTGGAATTTGGATACAGGGCATTGGGATAAGGGTGCAATTATTAGCGTTGATTCTATTATTCATTTAGCGGGAGCAAATGTGGCAGAAGGACGATGGACAACAAAAAGGAAACAACAAATTTTAGATAGTAGAGTTAAAAGTAGCCAATTGGTAAGCGAAATGGTACAAGATTCCAATGGTGCGATTAAACGAGTTGTTTCTGCATCTGCTGTTGGCTTTTATGGTACTAGCTTAGGGGAAAATATTGTTGATGAGTCATCAATTGTTGGAGACGATTTTTTGGCCCAAGTTTGTAAGCAATGGGAAGAGGCCATTTTAGCCTGTGAAACGAATGTAGCGCTGCTACGGACTGGAATTGTATTGAGTAGTAAAGGGGGAGCAATTTCTAAAATGGCGATGCCCATAAAATGGGGAGTAGGGTCTCCACTGGGTACAGGATATCAACCCATGCCTTGGATTCATATAAATGACTTATGTGAAATGTTTGTATTTGCTTTAGAGAATAAACTAGCAGGAGTGTATAATGCGGTGGCACCTCAAATGGTAACTAATAAGAAATTTACCTATCAATTAGCTTCCACTATGAACCGTAAAATAATTTTTCCAAAAGTTCCGTCTTTTGTATTAAAATTAGTGCTTGGCGAAATGTCTGAAATGCTACTAACAGGAGTAAATGCATCTTCATCTAAAATTGAAAGGACTAATTTTAAGTTTAGATTTCCTGCTCTTTCTAGTGCATTAGAAAACCTTTTTGCTAAATAATATGCTAGCTTTGGTGGCTTTTAATTGATAATTATGACGAAGAAAAAAAACAATCTTTCTAAAGAAGATGAAAAAAAAATAAGAGAGGCTTTTCAAAACAAAGATTGGAACGAGCTTAAAACCCAAAACTCGTGGATGATTTTTAAGGTGATGTCTGAGTTTGTGGAGGGATTCGAAAAGTTAGATAAAATTGGCCCCTGCGTTTCTATTTTTGGTTCGGCACGAACTCCAGAAAACGATGCTGAATACATTAAAGCAGTTGAGATAGGAGCAAAATTGGTGCGCCACGGGTATGGTGTGATTACAGGCGGTGGCCCCGGTATTATGGAAGCAGGAAATAAAGGAGCGCATTCTGAAGGAGGAAAATCGGTTGGGCTTAACATTGAATTGCCTTTTGAACAGCATAATAATATTTACTTAGACTCGGACAAAATCATTGATTTCGATTATTTCTTTGTTCGTAAAGTAATGTTTGTAAAATACTCACAAGGGTTTATTGTAATGCCAGGTGGTTTTGGAACACTCGATGAAATGTTTGAAGCACTTACACTCATCCAAACTAAAAAAATTGGAGCGTTTCCAATTGTGCTAGTAGGCAGAGATTTTTGGGGAGGGTTGGTAGATTGGATTAATGAAGTATTGCTAAAAAAATATAATAATATAAGTGCGAAAGATATGGACTTGTTTCATATTGTAGATACACCCTCTGAAGCCGTAAAAGTGGTAGATGATTTCTACTCAGAGTATATGCTCTCACCTAATTTCTAATGGCAACAAAATTTAAAAACAGTATAATTATTGTGCTCGTTCTCGTAGTTGTCTCAGCTATCGGTTCTTGGTATTCTGTTACTCAAGAGTCGAGGCACGTACAAGAAAGTATAGATCCCTCTACAGTGGTTACGAACGATAAATTTGAGAATGCTCGCTTTATTTCAGTACCAGAAAATCTGAATTTAGCAGGTGAGCCAATGCCTTTAACCGATCCAGATGTAAGAGAACGCATGGAGAGAGAAATACATATTAACACCTATTGGCACACCAACACTATTTTAATGATTAAGCGCGCTAACAGATGGTTGCCGATTATTGAACAGGAGCTCGCCAAAGCTGGAATTCCAGATGATTTCAAATATTTAGTAGCCATTGAAACTAATTTTAAAAATGATACTTCTCCTGCTAATGCAGTTGGGTTTTGGCAGTTTTTGAAAGCCTCTGGGTTAGAAAAGGGTTTAGAAATAACCAAAGAAGTAGATGAACGATACGACCCTGAAAAAGCCACGAAAGCAGCGGCCAATTATTTAAAGCACTCTTACGATAAATTCGGCAATTGGACCTTAGCAGCTGCTTCCTATAATAGAGGCGTTTCTGGAATGATTAGAGCTATGGAACACCAAAATGAAAGAGATTATTATTCACTTTTGTTAAACGAAGAAACTTCGAGGTATATTTTTAGAATTGTGGCTGCCAAACTAATTCTTAGCTCGCCTGAGCAATATGGGTTTACAGTTAACCCATCGGAATTATATGCTCCTTATGAAACTTACAGGGTTGAGGTTACGCAGTCAATTCCAAGCTTAGTTGATTGGGCTCAGCAACACTCTATTAGTTACAGAGAACTCAAGCGCTACAACCCTTGGCTTAGAACCGATAAACTCACAATTGCCTCTGGCAAAACATATAGCATTAAGCTTCCTAAATAAATTTTATTACAATTATGATTAAACACATTCTATTCGATTGTGATGGGGTATTGGTTGATACCGAATTTACGGCTGCGCAAGTTATGGTGGAAGCAATGACAAAGAGAGGCGCTGACATTGATTTTGAGCATTACCTCCAAAACCTCTCGGGTTCTACATTCTCGGCTATTTTAGATACCTATTTTGGAGCATCGTTGCAAGGTGAAGAAAAGACTGCTTTCATAGATAAGCTGGAGCAAAAAATTGTGGCTAAAGTAGAAGCGATAAAAGGTGTGGAGAGCATGCTGGAGTCGATTAAAATTCCAATGTCTGTTGTTTCTAACTCCGCTATTTGGCAAGTAAAGGAGGAGATTGAGCAAACCAAAATAGAGCATTATTTTACTGGTCATATATTTTCATCCGAATTGGTAGTTAATCCTAAACCCGCACCAGATGTGTATAACTTGGCTGTTAAAGAATTGGGGTTGTCAGGGGATGAAGTATTAGTGATTGAAGATAGCTTAACAGGAGCCAAGGCTGCATTAGCGGCAGGCCTAAAAGTGATAGGCTTTTCGGGAGCATCACATATTTTAAAAGGCCACAAGGAAAAGTTACTTTCACTTGGAGTTGCAGAAGTAGCTTCTACTATGGAGGAGCTTGATAAGGTAATCAAAAAATACATTGATAAATCCAACCTTAAATTATAATGTCATTCCGTAACAGCGTGGAGGAATCTTGGCCATAAAGAAAACCAATTAGAGAGTTAAGACTGCTACGGAGTGACTTTAAAGTCGAGATTCAACAACCTTTTAGTTCTATAGTCGAAATAACCTCTAACCTTCGTACTTTTGCAAGCTTAAATTCCTATCGCTATCAAAAAAAGCCCGACTATCAATTCTTCTTCAAAACCCTTAACGGATATTACAGGATACGATTCTGTGGAGGTTCTTGGAGCACGTGAGCACAACCTCAAAAATATTGATATTAGTTTTCCGCGCAATAAGCTTGTTGTAATTACAGGCATTAGCGGTAGTGGTAAATCATCTTTAGCATTTGATACCATTTATGCTGAAGGGCAGCGAAGGTATATGGAAAGTTTTTCGGCCTATGCCCGTGCTTTTATTGGCAACATGGAGCGCCCAGATGTTGACAAAATAAATGGGCTCAGCCCTGTTATTTCCATCGAGCAAAAAACCACTTCTCGTAACCCCCGATCTACGGTTGGAACAGTTACAGAAGTATATGATTTTCTGCGATTGCTATTTGCACGTGCAGGAGAGGCCTACTCGTATGTAACGGGTAAAAAGATGGTAAAGCAAACCGAAGAGCAAATAGAACAACATTTGCTTGGCCATTTTGAAGGACAAAAGCTAATATTATTAGCCCCTGTGGTTAAAGGAAGAAAAGGTCATTACCGGGAATTATTTGTTCAAATTCGTAAAAGTGGTTACACAAGGGTACGTGTGGATGGAGTACTACATGAGCTTGTTCCTAAAATGCAACTTGATCGGTATAAGACCCACGATGTGGAAGTGGTTGTTGATCGGATTATAGTAAATAAAAAAGACCAATTAAGAACAACGAGGTCTATTCAAACGGCCTTAAAAGAAGGGCAAGGATTAATGATGGTGCTGGATGAAGCAGGAGAAATACACCATTTTTCTAAGCACCTAATGGATCCGGAAACAGGCTTATCTTATGATGAACCTGCACCAAATTCGTTCTCGTTTAACTCGCCCTATGGGGCTTGCCCAACTTGCCATGGGCTCGGAACAGTAGATAAAATAACCAAAGATACCATCATTCCCGATCCAACACTTAGCATTAGTAGAGGTGGAATTGCTCCGTTAGGTGATTACCGAGATATATGGATATTTAAAAAGATTGAAGCGATTTTAAAACGCTATAAGTTTAATATTAGCACTCCAATTAACAAGTTAAGCGATGAAGTAATTGATGTTTTATTAAATGGAGATAAAGAACCGATTGCTGTAAAATCTAAAAAATACCCGGGCACGGATTGGAATACCAAATTTGAAGGCATAATCCAATTTATGCAAAAGCAAAAAGAGGGCGGTTCGGATAATATTCAAAAATGGATTAAAGATTTTACCATTATAAAAGAATGCCAAGAGTGCCATGGGGCACGTTTGAGAAAAGAATCGCTTCATTTTAAAATTGACAACACCAATATAGCAGAGCTAGCAAGGTTAGATATTGGCAAACTCGAAACATGGTTTACTGATCTAGAATCTCGCTTAAGCGATAAACAGAATTTAATAGCTACCGAAATACTGAAAGAAATTAGGAAGCGCTTGGGATTTTTAGAAAATGTGGGCCTCGATTATTTGAGCTTAAATAGATCGCTGAGGACGCTATCAGGAGGCGAAGCACAACGAATTAGATTGGCAACACAAATAGGCACACAACTGGTTGGGGTAATGTACATTTTGGATGAGCCAAGCATTGGCTTGCACCAACGTGATAACGTTAAACTAATTCAGGCACTCAAAGATTTAAGAGATATTGGAAACACCGTTTTGGTTGTAGAGCACGACAAAGAAATGATGCTCGAAGCCGATTATGTGATTGACATTGGCCCAGGTGCAGGAAGACATGGAGGAACAATCGTTGGAAGTGGTCACCCGAAAGAATTTTTGAAAAATGGAACGCTTACCTCAAAATACTTATCCAATAAAGTCCAAATTGAAGTGCCTGAAAATAGGCGCGAGGGGTCAGGAAATTCATTAAAATTAATAGGAGCTAAAGGGAATAACCTTAAAAACCTTACAGTTGAGTTTCCTCTAGGCAAAATACTGGGTGTAACCGGTGTTTCTGGGTCGGGTAAATCTACTTTAATTCACGATACATTATATCCATTATTAAGCACATATTTTTATAGGTCTAAGCGGGTAGCTATGGAGCACACTTCCATTACAGGGCTAGAACATATTGATAAAGTAATTGAAGTAAATCAGTCACCCATAGGGCGTACACCACGATCAAATCCTGCTACTTATACAGGTGTATTTACAGATGTTCGGGCCCTGTTTTCATCCTTACCCGAAGCAAAAATTAGAGGTTATAAACCTGGTAGGTTTTCATTTAATGTGAAAAGCGGCAGATGCGAAACTTGCGAAGGTGCTGGGATGCGATTGATTGAAATGGACTTTTTGCCCGATGTGCATGTGCATTGTGAAACCTGTAAGGGAAAGAGGTATAATCGTGAAACATTGGAAGTTCGGTTTAAAGGAAAATCGATCTCGGATATTTTAGATATGACGGTGGAAGAGGCGGTAGAGTTTTTTGAGCACCAGCCTAAGATACTACGCAAAATCGAAACGCTTAACCAAGTAGGACTGGGCTATATAACTTTAGGTCAGCATGCAACCACTTTATCGGGTGGTGAGGCCCAGCGAGTTAAGTTGGCAACCGAGCTTTCTAAAAGAGATACAGGTAAAACCTTTTACATACTTGATGAACCAACAACGGGGCTTCATTTTCAGGACATCCAACACTTGCTAGATGTACTTAACAAACTGGCAGATAAAGGCAATACGGTTTTAATAATTGAGCACAACTTGGATGTTATTAAGATCGCAGATCATATTATTGATTTAGGCCCAGAAGGAGGAGACAAGGGTGGGTTATTGGTAGCCACAGGCACGCCTGAGGAAATAATTAAAGTGAAGAAGAGTTACACCGCAAAGTATTTAAAAGAAGAATTAAAGTAAATTGCCACGAATGCACGAATGTTTTATTGGTGTATTCGTGGCTAAGTAAATTAATGATGACTAAAGTTGTACATAGAGATAAGAGCTATGAAATAATAGGAAAATGTTTCGAGGTACACAATAACCTTGGAGCAGGCTTTCTTGAGATTGTATATAAGGATGCTTTAGAATATGAATTTAAGAATGCAAAGATCTCGTATGAAAGGGAAAAAGAATATGCAGTAAATTATAAAGGAGAAGTTTTGCCCCATAAGTTTTATGCTGATTTTGTGGTTTATGATTCAATCATTTTAGAAGTAAAAGCTGTCTCAGCAATTTCAGAAGTTTTTGTAGCACAAGCCATTAATTATTTAAAAGTATCGCAAAATAAACTTGCGTTAATTGTAAATTTTGGAGAGTCTCAGGTAAATAGTAAACGAATTGTATTGTAAAATAGATAATATAGCAGGCTTTATACAAGAAATAATTTATTCGTGTATTCGTGGCTTAAATAATATATAAAATGAAAAATCTCACCAACTTATTAATACCAATAGCATTTTTATTATTGTTTGGCTTCAGCCTTAATAAGGGAGATATTTTGGAAGCAACGCTTTATTTATTTGTGGGCGCTGGCTTTACCATGATTAACATGATAAAATCAAAGCTGATCACCAAAAATTTAACTTTTTGGAACAGATTTTCTTGGGCCTTGGTAATTCTTGCCATGGTGCTGTTTATGGCTGTTTTATTAAATGATGCCAATAAGGAGATATTGGATCTTTAACCGATTGTATAAATTATAAATGCTTATTGTAAAACCTTTTCTTATTTTGGTGCTAATCAATGAATAAGAAAAAGGCATACTGGCTAATTCAGTCCATAGGGTGGTCATTATATGCCATCGTAATGATATTGGGTGCATCTGTTGTTTCATCCAATTTTCAACTGCTGATGGCAGTTCCAATTATAGTAGAAGCAATTTTTTTCTTAGCGTTTACCCACTATTACCGTTACTTAAATAAAAGATGGAACTGGTTCCACTTACCTGTTCTAAAATTATTACCTAGGATGTTAACAGCCATTTTTTTAATGGCTTTTCCAATCTATTTTATTAGAGTTTTTGTTTCCTATCTATTAGAAATATATAGTCCAAATTTACTAAGTGCGAGCAGTATAATTGGAAACGGCATTGGTGACTTTTTTGCATTATTTATTTGGGCATCCTCCTATTATGCTTTTCATTATTTTGAAAGGTATAACTTATCGTTGAAGTACGAAGCCGCTATGCGTAGAATGGAATTAGATAGATTAAAATCACAATTAAATCCACATTTCATTTTTAATGCATTAAACAGCATTCGCGCATTGGTAGATGAAGACCCTAGCAGGTCTAAAAAAGCAATTAATCATCTTTCAAATATTCTACGGTCTTCTTTATCTGCTGATAAAAAGGAGCTTATTTTATTTAAGGAAGAAATGCAAACGGTACGCGACTATTTGGCAATGGAAACTATCCGATTTGAAGAAAGGCTTGATACTGAAATTGAAATGGAGCCTGAAACCGAGACGGTTTTAGTGCCGCCATTAATGTTTCAAACATTAGTTGAAAACGGAATAAAACATGGTATCTCAAAACTGAAACAAGGAGGACAACTTTCCGTTGAAGCCTATATTGATAATAAAAAGTTGGTTGTAAAAATTCGTAACTCAGGTAAATTGAAGGAGGGTCATCATAATGCAAGAGGGTTTGGAATAAAAAACACGATTCAACGATTAGAAATTATCTTTAATAAAAAAGCTGAATTCGAGATTAGGAATGAAAGTGAAAATATGGTGTTAACTTTAGTGCGAATTCCCACAGATTAATAAAAACTCAATACTCAAAAAATAATACTCAAAAAAAATGAAAGCATTAGTAATTGATGACGAACGGTTGGCTCGAAAAGAACTGATAAAATTATTGGATGAATTTGCAACAATGAATGTTGTTGGAGAAGCTGCCAATGCGGATGAGGCTATTGAACTAATAGAAAAACACAACCCTGACATTTTATTTTTAGATATACAAATGCCCGACAAAACAGGATTTGAATTGTTGGAAATGTTAGATAACGTACCGAAAGTTATTTTTACTACTGCCTATGACGAGTATGCGTTAAAAGCATTTGAGGTAAATGCACTTGATTATCTACTTAAGCCGATCGATCCAAATCGATTAAAAGAAAGTATTGATAAGCTCGGGAGTTTTGAACCAAAGTTAGAAAAAACAGCACCTAGATTACTTGGTTTACACGATCAGGTGTTTGTTAAAGATGGAGATAAATGTTGGTTTGTTAAGCTGGAAGATGTCCGCTATTTTGAATCGGATGGCAATTACATAAAGGTCTTCTTTGATAATGTTCGTCCTATGATTCACAAATCATTAAATGCCTTGGATGAAAAACTAAGCGATCGAGATTTTTTTAGAGCAAGCAGGAAGCATATTATCAATTTAAGTTGGGTGGAAGATATTGAAACTTGGTTTAACGGAGGGCTAATGGTAAAACTTAAAGGGGGCGATAAATTAGAGGTATCAAGACGACAGGCAGCTAAATTTAAAGAGCGAATGAGTCTTTAGAAGAGACTATGCTAAATTTTGAACGATATTGATAAGCTCCTTGTCAACTTCCCAATCTTTGGCTAATTTGAGCATCGCAGTGGCTTCCATTTCGGTGATATATCCTTTTTCACCATTGGCATTCCAGGTGTCGTTAATATACCTAAGTCGTTTAGGTTTATCTAATCTATTAATAGCACCTTTTAAATAAGCTCTTGCCCTATCAAATGCAGTCATATAATCTTCTGCAATAAATTCATAAGCCCAGTTTAGCTCTTCAAAAGCTTTTTTATCCGAAGCTTTTTTTTCCAGAATTACTTTTTCTTCCTCATCTAACCCGTGGTAATGAAAAATGACAGCCACTAGTAGCATAAAGCATTTTAAGTCTTCCGAGGTTTCTAATTGATTCATTCAATTGTAAATATAGAAAAGTTAATGAAAGTAACCTCTTTTTTTTACCTGCTTATTGTGATATAATCTTCAACTTTATACAGAGTAGGGTTGCAGGGAGCAGCATCCATTTCTAAATTTATTGTTTGTAAATTAAGTAAATAAGAACCATCTAAAATACGGTCATCAACATAGATTAATTCGGTAATTGTAGCATTTTTTCTAATGTTATTTGGTAGTTTCCAAAAAGCTTTATGTGATTTTAAGGCTCCTTCATCAACTTCTTTATCAACAGAGGGGAGGTCAATTAGTAAGTGTTCAATTCCTTGGCTTACAATAAACTCCATTAATTGAGTAGATACATAAGGAGGGTTTGTGCCCGAATATTTTTTACTTAATTTACTGTTGTCATTTGGGAGTGTTCTAATAATTAATGATTTCACATTTTTCCAATCGTTAGATTTTAATTCTTCAGTTAATTCCAACGTAAAGTCCCCATTTTTATTTTTTGTAGGCGTTAAGCTTATAAGCTTGGCATAAAAATGATAGGTAGTTAATTGATTGTTTATGGTTTCTCCAGAATCAGTAATATGTCCGTACCCTTCTATATGTGTACCATTGCCATGAGGCGTAATTTCAAGCGATTGATAATTTACCGACCCACCTTCTGCTACACTTCCTATAAACCCCTCCGCTTTTATCGTTTTAAATTTAACATCGTCAGCCCAATAACAATTTGGGTTTTCGCTCCCATTCTTGATTGGGATGGATATGGAAAGAGGTTTTTTTAAATCAACTATAATGTCTTTTGTGGTACTTATGTTAATTTGAGCTTTCATAAATTAGGGTATCAATTCCAAAACAATTGTATCTGAAATAAAAAATCCTTTGGAGTTTAGAATTAATTTATTATTAACGAAAGTAGCCATTTTCTCAGATACAATTGTAGTGATATAGTTAAGTTGGGCTGTTGATAAGTGATAGTTGAACAGTTTAGTGATGACATTAAAATCAACCCCCCATTTAGTTCTTATACGTGTAAATATGTATTCGGTAACAAGCTCGTTAGTAGTAAGTGTTTCTTGCGTAAAATGGGAGGTATCATTACCAATACTTTTTAAATATTTAGGGTTGCTAGATATATTAAAATGCCTTGAATTGCCATTAAATGAATGTGCACCAGGCCCTAAGCCCAAATAAGATTTTTGATGCCAATAAGAAGAGTTGTGTTTGCTATGCTTATGAGGTTTCGAAAAATTTGAAACCTCATAATGTTGGTAGCCATACGAAGTTAAATATTCGACCATATATTCATACTCATCAATGATGTGCTCATCAGCCACTGGAACTAGCTTTCCATTTCTCTTCCAGTTACCAAAAACGGTTTTTTCTTCAATGGTTAAAGAATAGCAAGAAATATGGTTTGGGTTTATGTGTACCATCTCTTCAAGGTTTTGCTTCCATTGCTTTTCCGTTTGATTCGGAATACCATACATTAAATCTAGGCTGAGATTATTGATGTTGTGTTTATTGCATAACTCTACAGCTTGTTTTGTTTGCTTTGCGGTATGGCTCCTATTTAAAAAAGATAAGTCTGAATCATGGAATGATTGTGTGCCTATACTCAACCTGTTAACTCCAATCGAGGAAAAATGTTGAATTTTTTCTTCCGTTAAATCATCTGGATTTGCTTCTAGCGTAAACTCTATTGAATTACTAATCGAATAATGCTTGTACAGGGCACTTACAATTTTATCAAGATGTTTTTTTTCTAATAAAGAGGGGGTTCCTCCTCCAAAATAGATTGTTTCGATGGGCTCTTGAATGTAATTTTTCATACTTTCAGCTTCTAAAATGATGGCATCAACAATGTCATCAAGTAAATTGAGGGTTGTGCTAAAATGGAAATCACAATAGTGACATGCTTTTCTGCAAAAAGGAATATGAATGTAAATACCTGCCAAAAGATTACTTTTGGTCAAAGTTAAGAGAACCTTTAGTATTTCATTGAAACATCTATTAGTTACATTTTTATTAGTACTATTTTTCGCAAATAGCTATGCTCAAAAATTACCCTATTCTATTAAAGTAATTGATGATAATGGGGTGTCTTTAAGGGTGATAACGGGTAATTCTGACTCTTTAAAATTTCAAAGAAGCGTCAAGTCTGAGTACAGCAAACTTTTTAGCAAAGGGTACATTCTTGCAGCAGTAAGTTCTACAACCCTTGATACTTTGTATAAAGCCACCATTTTAACTGGCAAACTGTATAAGTGGGGTAGTTTTAACATAGACCAAATACCAGAAGACTTGCTTAGCAAGTCGGGTTTTAACAGGCAACAGTTTGACAATGCACAAATAAATGTGAAGGAATTAGGAAAACTGTTTGTAAATCTTATTGAAGAGGCTGATCGTGGTGGTTATCCATTTGCATCAGCCAAGCTTGATTCAGTTCAAATTAAAGAAGATATTATCTCTGCTGTGGTTATTTTTTCGTTGGGCAAAAAAATAGCTTATTCAAAGTTGAGTATTGGAAATACCTCATTTGTCAAAAGCATTTATTTGGAGTCGTACCTTAATATAAAAGAAGGTGAATTGTACAATGGAAAAGAGTTAGAATTGATAAGCAAACGAATTGATAATTTGGCCTTTTGCAAAATTAGCACAATGCCTATCGTTAAATTTGAAAATAAAACGTGTAAAATACATCTAAATATTAGCCCTGTAAAATCAAATAAAGTAGATGCACTGGTCGGTTTAGCCCCAAACCAATTAAATGATGGCAAAATGTTAGCAACAGGGTATGTTAATTTGGATTTACACAATTTATTTAAAAGGGGCAAAAGGCTCACATTTAATTGGCAACAATTTGGTGTGCAATCTCAAACGTTAAATGCCAAATATGAGCACACTAATTTATTTAGTTCTCCGATAAATATTCAAGGTAATTTTAACCTGTTTAAACAGGATACTTCATTTATTGATCGCACGTTTCAAATTAACGTAGGAATTGATAAGGCAGTGTATAAAGTAAATCTTATGAGCAGGTTTATATCTTCTAGGTTGTTGTCTAACACAACTCTATCTGACCTCAATAAACTTGAACTTATTGATTTTAATGCACAATATTACGGTATTGAGTTTGTGAAAAATGAGTTTGATTATTCGATCAATCCGACCAAAGGATGGTCCATTCGGAGCGGTGCAAATATTGGAACAAAAAACATACTTAATTCTTCTTTTGTGTCTTCAGAGTACTATGACAGTCTTCAAACTCAGTCTTTACAAAGCAATTTTTCGATGGTAACAGATATTGCTGTTCCTGTAACTCCTATTTTTGTAGCCTATTCAAAAATGGAATTGGCAACCATCTCTAGCAACGGAGAATTATTTAATAATGATTTATACAGATTGGGAGGGGTAAATTCACTGCGTGGTTTTAATGAATTAGAAATTTATGCTTCATCCTATATGATGCTTCAATTAGAAGCTAGACTTTTGCTAAGTGAAAACTCCAGGCTTTTTGGTTTTGCTGATTTGGCATTAACAGATAACAAAGTGCTAGCTTACAAAGATAATTTTCTTGGGGTAGGGATGGGATTATTATTAGACACCCCTTCGGGAGTAATTCAATTAGTTTATGCAGTTGGAAAATCATCAAAACAATTGTTATCATTGACGGAATCTAAAATACACGTTGGTTATGTCGCTAGATTTTAAAAAATGTTGGTTTTTACTAGTGGTACTTGGAGCCTCATTCTCCAGTATTGCACAGCAAGTGGATGGCGTGGTTTATAACCTTAGACAAAATTGGGTGCAATATGACATTGGCTCAGGTGGGTTTATGCCGTCAATATCACAAACAAGAAGTAATACCGTTAGTTTTCAAATAGATACCAACACCTATAGAAGTCAATTATTGTACATAAAAAACCATGCCAAAGCATATTTATTCAATGGCAATGTATTGATAGCAGAATTGGGCAAAGGAGAATTTGTATTTGAAATTGATTCTATTTCAAGATATGGAAAATCGCAAAATCAATTAATTTCAATTTATGGCGTCAATGTCAAAAAAGACCTAGAAACGTATATCATTACAGCGAATTTCAAAACTGACGTAAGCAGTGCTACTTCCATAGCGAGCAGAGATCAAACTTTTACTTCTTTTTTTATTCTTATCTCGGCTTTTTTATTAATGGGGTTAATCATTATTAAGTTAAATTCTATGGAGATCTTTTCTCAATATTCTAATATTTCCAGGGTTTTTAGCCTTAATACAATTGATGAGCTTATTTATAAGGGTAGATTTTTTGTAAACCCAGGGGTTCAGATGGTTGCTTGGGTAAGTTTTAGCTCCGCTTTTGTGCTTTACTACTTATTTATTAAGCTGAATATTCACGTGCTTAATTTCGAGTGGCTCGAAACAAGCTCAGTTGGATATCATTCGGTATTATACTTTGCACTTGCCTTTGCATTTATGTTATTTTTTGTGTCTAGGTATCTACTTATTTATATTATGTCATTGGTATTTGATATGTCGTCAACAAGAAATGTGCATTATGCATCCTATTTAAGATTGACTTTTTACTTGTTGTTGTTATTACAGTTTATAATTACGCTGGACTATTTTTTGTTAATAGAAATAAGCACGGGGCTATTTCTAACTATTATTTTTGGTTTATTGCTCTTAATAATAATTTTACTCGGACTTAGATTGTCATTCATTATTAGGCACACATTTATTCAATTATTTTTATACCTTTGCGCCACAGAAATTTTCTTATATGTTTTTGTATATAAGCTAGTAGTTGGGTAATCATAGAAATTTTTTTAATGACAAAGCAATTAAAGGAAAGGGTTAAGCCTGTAAAAAGCATATTGGTGTCTCAACCAAAACCCATAGATGACAGATCTCCATATTATAAGTTAGCTGATAAATATGACTTAAATATTGATTTTAGACCATTTATTGAACTAGAGCCAGTTGATGTAAAGGAGTTTAGGAAGCAAAAAATCACTTTCTTAGATTATACTGCGGTAATTTTCACCAGCAGAAATGCCGTTGATCATTACTTCGATATGTGTAAAGAAGTTAAAGTGGACGTTCCTGCAGATATGAAATATTTTTGTATCTCAGATCAAACGGCAAACTATTTACAGAAGTACATCACAATCCGTAAAAGAAAAATATTTACTGGGTTAAGAACAGCCACTGATTTAATCGAAGTGCTAAAGAAACACCCAACAGAAAAATATTTATTCCCTTGTTCAAATATTCGAAAAGATGATATTCCGAATTTTTTAAAAGACAACCAGTATGAGTATGATGAAGTTGTACTGTATAAAACGGTTGCAAGTGATTTATCAGATTTAGCAGCTATAAAATATGATGTGATAGCGTTTTTTAGTCCTTCTGGTATAAACTCGCTCTTTGTGAACTTTCCAGAATTTGAACAAAAAGGGACTCGTTTAGCTGCCTTTGGTCCAACAACAGCCAAAGCTGTTTTAGATAAAGAGTTGGTTCTTGATATAGAAGCCCCTTTACCAAATGCGCCTTCGATGACAGGAGCCCTTGAGCTTTATATTAAGAAAGCTAATAATTTATAAAACCATACAGCTTTCTTTTCCGTTTTTAGACGTAGATTTTCTCTTTCAGCATAGGGAATTCTTTTTTTGCTCTTATATTTATGCCTCAATAAAATAATGTATGAGAAACAAATCATTACTACTTTTATTTATTGGTCTATTCTTGAGTAAATTTTCGGTTGCACAGCAAGATCCAGAATTTACTCAGTTTATGGAAAACAAGATGTACTATAATCCAGCTTATGCTGGAGTGGAAGGTGTGTCAAAACTTTCTTTATTAGTAAGATCTAAATGGACTGGGTATACAGGCACATTTGATGACGGAGGAGCACCTACCACAGAAGTACTTACCATGAGTGCTCCTATATATAAGTTAAATAGTGGATTTGGAGCTTATATAATAAATGATAATTTGGGTACGTTAAACACATTAGCTCTTATGGGCTCTTATGCCTACCATGTTGCTGTTAAGGATGCCAAACTGAGTTTTGGGGTAAGTGGAGGCTTCTACTCACAGTCTATAGATTTTGATAATTACAGGGCTAATAATCCAGATGACCCACTTCTTTTAAATGGTCAACAAACGCAATTTAGAGGAGATATGGGAGCGGGAGTGTTTTATCAGGCCAAGAAGTTATATGGATCTATAAGTGTTTCTCACCTACTTAACCCAAGTTTTAGTTATGGTTCAGATGTGTTAAGAAACTCGTTAGAACCAACTTTATATCTAATGGGTGGATATGATTATGACATTACATACAATTTAGAGCTAACTCCTTCGTTACTAGTTCAGTCAGATTTTAACGAATATTTGATAAATTTAGGAGCGATTGTTACATATAATAATAAATTTTGGGGAGGATTAACATATAAATATTTGGAATCAGCTTCATTAATTGCTGGAATGAGCCTTTTAAAATCGAATGCATTGCAAATTAGCTATGGGTTTGATTATATAGTTCACAACCAACAAGCTAAACAAGCAACATCTAATGAAATTCGAATGAGCTATGCGCTTCCAATAAATCCATTTGGGTCTAGAAAAGTTGTTCGAACTCCTAGATTTAGGCACTAATTCTGAGTTTATTTATCTTTTTTCATAAATATTCTACAATTTGTGGTGCGTTTTTCAATAAGAATTGTTTTTTTAGTACAATGGATTAAAATCCAACTAAAATACAGAACAATAAAAATTAATTGTATTTGTTAATCTAACTGCAGATTATAACTTACAGCATGATAAAAAATAGTATTAAACAAGCAAGACTCTCAAGTCTATTATTAATTGGCTTAATAAGTATCACTGGATGTGGGCTCCTTGGTGGTGGGGGTGGCAAAGGTGGCGATATGGGAGAACTCATTGGAGTGGGAGAAAGAGAAGGGTGGATTATGACGACACCTTTTGGGATGATGCCTATTCCAGCAGGAACTTTTCATATGGGACAAGCAGATGAAGACGTTGGTGCTACTCAAATAAACCATAACAAGCAAGTAACCATTGGTTCCTTTTTTATGGATGACACTGAAATTACCAATAATGAGTTTCGTCAATTTATTTTTGCCGTATTAGAAGACTCTTCAAGTACATTAGGTGAGCAATTCATTAGAGATAACTATTATCCTGATACAACCGTGTTTACAAAGGATTTTACGCATCATATGGGTGATCCTCTGCAAGAGTATTACTTCTGGCACCCTGCTTACGATAACTATCCAGTCGTAGGGGTTAGCTGGGAAGCCGCAAAAGTATTTTGCGAATGGAGAACAGAATATTTAAATGATTACAGAAGCTCAGTAGGAGAATGGCCTATGCCAAACTTTAGATTGCCATCAGAAGCTGAATGGGAGTATGCAGCCAGAGGGGGAAGAGATATGGCCAAATATCCTTGGGGCAATCCTTATTTAAGAAATAGCAAAGGTTGTATGCTGGCTAACTTTAAGCCAGGTAGAGGTAACTATTACGATGATGGTTATGCATATACCGCGCCAATAGGGTCTTACTTTGCAAATGATTACAACTTATTTGATATGTCAGGAAATGTTTCTGAGTGGACTCAGGATGCATTTAACCCAGCATCAGTTCCATTGGTATGGGATTTGAATCCAGAATATAGAAATGTAAATGAGCCTCGTAAAGTAATTCGAGGAGGATCATGGAAAGATGTGGCCTTTTTCTTGGAAACTGGAACACGAGCTTTTGAATTCAAAGATTCTACGAGAGCATATATTGGATTTAGAAGTGCGATGACACATTTAGGCAGATCAGGTGGAGCAGAGTTTTAATTTATAAAATAATTCTTTACCTTGTGATAAGATAAAATAAATAACAAGCGATTAAAATCATCATAGAAGAACTTAAACAACAAAACAATGAGTAAACAAAAAAAAGGCGGTTTTCAAGAATTACTCTACAAAACCATTATGCCGAAAGTATATGGTATTGGAGCTGCGGTAGTAATTGTAGGTGCATTATTTAAAATTCAACATTTACCTGGTGCAGGAGCTATGCTTGGTGTTGGGCTCGGAGTTGAAGCTGTAATCTTCTTTCTTAGTGCATTTGAACCACCTCATAAAGATCCAGAATGGTCAAAAGTTTATCCTGAATTAGCTGAAGACTATTCTGGGCCAGTTAACAGCCCAAGAATTTCAAGTGGGGGTAAAGGCGATAATGCTGCTCAAAAACTTGATCATATGCTGGAAAGTGCCAAAATTGGACCTGACCTTATTGAAAGCCTTGGAAAAGGAATGACCAGCTTAGCTAATAATACTAAATCGATGTCTAGTTTAAGTAATGCTGCTGTTGCTACCGAAGAGTATTCTCAAAGCGTAAAAGTTGCTTCTAAAAATCTTACGGATATGTCAAGCTCTTATGCTAAAACCGCACAAGCAATGAGCAGTATGGCAGAAGCTTCAGGAAGTGCAAAACAATATCAAGAAGAGGTTACTAAGATTACTAAGAACTTAGGAGCTTTAAATACGGTATATGAAATTGAGCTGCAAAGTACAGACTCTCATGTTAAGACAATGAGTAAGTTTTATGGAAACATGGCAGGTGTAATGGAGAACATGGAAAAAGCAGGTAAAGGCACTGAGAAATTTTCGCAAGAAATGAGCAAACTTACAGGCAACCTTACTTCATTAAATGGTATTTATGGTAGCATGTTATCTGCTATGAAAGGAAGTAATTCCTAAATATCCAAAACAACTGTATTGTGAAACAACATATTAACTTAAACAACATATAATATGGCCGGAGGTAAACAAAGCCCAAGAGATAAGATGATTGGGATGATGTATCTAGTGCTTACTGCACTGCTTGCCTTGCAGGTAAGTAATGCTGTACTTGAAAAATTTATATTCATTGACAAGGCCCTTACTCGTATGGCCGATGATTATGGAGATAAAAATAATCAGACGATATCTAGTATTGAAGCTCAGGTACAAAAGAGGAATAACAAAGAAGATGAAGTAGCCATCTTAAATATAGCCAAAGAAGTTAGAGAAGAAACGGCCACAATGATAAAATACATGACAGATCTAAAAGCTGAGATGGCATTTATTACGGGTGGTGGTGACCCAGATGGATTTGATGATGAAACGGGGGCTTTGATTGGTGCCAAAGATTATGATAAGGTTGGCACCATGATGGTTGGAGCGCAAGGAAAAGGAAAAGGAAAAGATTTAGAGATTAAACTAAATGCATTTTCTAAATTCTTAGCTGGAAAAACAGGAGAGGCTGAAAACAAATTTCCTAAATTGGCAAGCGGAGCTGAGGGGTATGATGAATTTAAAAATGACCCAAACCAAAAAGGGAAAGATTTCGCACAATTGTTTTTTGAAAATACGCCTACTGCTGCTGGTATGGCAACCATGAGTTATCTTGAAACGGAAATATTAAATTATGAACGAGTTGCCCTTGCTATTTTAGCTGATAGCGTTGGAGCTGGTGAAGTTTCGTTTGACAAAATATTCCCATTAATTAGGGCAGAATCAAATATTGTGGCTGCAGGAGCAAAATATAAAGCAGAAATGTTCATTGCTGCTTCATCATCTGCTTTAAAACCAGTGATGTATAAAGATGGCAAGGAGCTTCAGTTGGCTGATTTAGATATAGCTGGGAATCAAATTAAATATGGACAAATAGAGTTTTCTGCTACTCCAGGTGCTTATGGTCCTGATAATTTAGCAAAAAAATCATTTAAAGTAAAAATCGATTTAGAAGGTAAAGCGTATGAAGATGAAATTTCATATTTTGTTGCAAAACCTTCCATAATGATTTCGTCAAGTGCTTTGTCTGCCTTATGGCAGAATTGCGGTAATGCATTAAGTGTTCAAGTTCCTTCTTTGGGTAATAATTATAACCCTAGCATTACTGCAACAAATGCAAGTGTGGTAAAAGGAAGTGGTAAAGGGATGGTTACAATTATTCCTAAAACCAGAGGGAAAGTGACTTTAACTGTTAGAAGTAATGGGGCGTTAATTGGCTCAAAAACATTTTCTGTGAAGAAAATCCCGTTGCCTAAATATGAATTAGTTATTCCTAGTTCAGCAGGTAATGCGGAAGATGGTGTTAAAGGTCGTGCTTTTAGGCAAGTTACCATTAATGCAAATGCCGAACCTAGTTTTGCAAGTGATGTGCCTAAAGATGCACGTTACCGCGTAAGAGAAGTAGAGGTAAAACTTATTAGAAATGGTGATCCTGTTAAGGTTCAAGTATTTAAGAAGAATAAAATTACATTGACTCAGTTTGCTCAACAGGCAAAAAAAGGAGATTTGTATATATTTAAAATTAAAAAAGTAGTTCGAACTAACTTCCAAAACAAATCTGAAAATGTGCCTGCACGTAATGAGATTTATAAGGTTTTAGTTAAGAGCAATTAATAAAAAGATAGATCTTATATGAACTATAAGGTCTATCTAAAATTTAAACTATAGGATTTCAAATGAAATTAAATTTCAGAAATTATTTAGCCCTTTTATTGGCGTTGGTTGGCTTATCGGTTAATGTGATTGCACAAGAAGGATTGTCGGAACCTAAAGAGGATCAGTATAATCCTAATTCTGTGGATCCAATCCCTAAATACGAGCAGCTTTATAAGCAGAAAATATGGACAAGAGTTGACCTTGAGCAAAAATTGAATAAAGGTTTTTTTGCAAAAAATAATGAGTTTACAAAAATCATTTTGGATGCGGTAAAAGATGATCTTATCCAAAATATTTATTGGGAAGATTCGTTAACACGCAAAATGACGAAGGCTGAGTTTGTGAAACGGTTAAATAAGACGGAGGTTGATGAAAGTGAACCTGAAGCAGAACCTTTGTATGAGTCTGATTACCCGTATTTTGAAGGAGATATAGTTGAGTATAATGGAGAAAACTATATTTGCAAAAAAGATTTGAGCGATAGTGAGTTAGGTGTAGCTCCTGCAGATGATCCAAACCTTTGGGGTCCTTATGGTGGGGAAGTAGCAGAAAAATATTTTCCAGCTGAAATTTCTATTTTGGAAATTATGGAAGATATAATTTTGGATAAAAGAAGAGGTCGTCAATATCGAGATATTCAGACTGTTAAATTGATTGTTCCTGGAAAATATTCATTGGATGGAGCTAATTATTATGTAGCAACATTTGCTTATAAAGATTTGGAAAGGTTTTTTAGAGAATATCCAGAAAGAGCTGTTTGGTATAACCAACAAAATAGTGCTGAAAACAGAAATTTAGGAGATGCTTTCTTGTTAAGATTATTTCACGGAGAGTTGTATCAAACTGAAAATCCAGACGATCTTCCTATAGCTTCTTATTATGGAGGCTCGGCAAAACAAGGGTTAATGGCAAGCCAATGGGAAGAAATGAAAATATTAGAAAGAGAGCATAATTTATGGTCTTACTAAATTGTATTGTATTTTAATTGAGAAGCCTCATTCTATAATTTAGAGTGAGGCTTTTTTATATAGTTAATTAGGATGTTGGCTTTATGATTGCCAATTAACAATTTAAGGTCTTCTTGGGGTGCATTTTTAATTTTTGTTGCCGATTTGTACTTAGCCAGTAATTGGTTTATTGTTTTGGTTCCAATTCCATCAATATTATCTAGAAAGGTTGAAATTTGAGATTTCGATCTTTTGTCTCTATGAAACGTGATGGCAAATCTGTGGGCCTCATCTCTTAATTGTTGTAGCAATTTTAAACTGGGAGATTTTTTATTAATATGTACAGGCAAGTTGTCTCCTGGCAAATAAATTTCTTCTAATTTTTTGGCGATTCCTATGATGGCAATTTTTCCATAAGCATTTACTTTTTTTAATGCTTCCACCGCAGCACTAAGCTGTCCTTTTCCACCATCTATTAATATAAGATTTGGTAATGGTTTGTTTTCTTTTTGAAGTCTGTCGTACCTTCTTGAAACAACCTCAAACATTGAAGCAAAATCATCAGGGCCAATTACTGTCTTAATATTATATTTTCTGTAATCTTTTTTTGAGGGCTTTCCGTTTTTGAAGCACACCATAGAAGCTACCGGGTGTGCTCCTTGAATATTTGAATTATCAAAGCATTCTATATATGCTGGAAGGGTTGTTAAGCTTAGGTCTTCTTTAAGTAGTTCCAGCACTTTTTCGCTTCTGTTGGTTACTAAAGCTTTCTGTTCACTATTCTTTTTTAAGAAAAGAGCGTTCTTTAACCCCATTTTTACCAACTTGTTTTTATCACCAATTTGAGGAACTTCAGTTTGAATCGGTTCCGGAGGATCGGTTATTTCTATGTTGGTGAGAATGGTTAATTTAGTTTTTAGTTCAATCTCATGGATGAGTTCTGGTATAATAGTTAATATTATGTTAGAATCAGCTTCATCTAATTGTTTCTTTATTTCCAATGATTTTGATTGAATAATGGAGCCGTTTTTTACTTTATCATAATTAAGGTAAGCCTTCGTTTCAGTACTAATGAGAACAATTACATGCAGAGAGCCAAGCTTAGGGTTAACCACGATAGATTTATTATAAAACGTAGATAAGTGCTCTAATTTTATTCTGTATTCTTCTGCTTTTTCAAACTTTAGGTGGGTAGCAAAAAAATGCATTTTGTCTTCCAAATACTGTCTAGGGATAGAAATGTTCCCTTTAATTATTTCTATTGCTTGGTTAATATTAACCTTATAATCTTCTTCGGTTTGGAAATTTTCACAAGGGCCTTTGCAGTTACCAATATGATATTCCAAACAGATTTTGTATTTGTTGTTGTTGATGTTTTGTTGTGAGAGGTTGTATTTGCAGGTTCTTAGAGCATATATCTTATGAATAAGGTCTAGCACAGAGCGCAATTTTACTGCACTTGTATAAGGGCCATAAAAACTACCTTTTGTTTTGTCCATGTTTCGAGTGCTATATACCCTTGGAAACCGTTGGTTCGTTACGCATATATATGGGAAAGACTTATCGTCTTTTAGGAGAATATTGTACTTAGGTTGATTTGTTTTAATTAAGTTGTTTTCGAGCAGTAAAGCATCAAATTCAGTATTGGTAACGACAAATTCTATTGCATTTATTTCTGAAACTAACTTTTGGGTTTTGCGATTGTGATTTGCTCCTTTATTGAAATAGCTGGAAACTCTTTTTTTTAAATTTTTTGCCTTCCCAACATAAATTAATGCGTTGTATTTATTGAAATACTTATAAACCCCAGGGTTTTGAGGAATTGGTGAGATCAACTTTTGTCGATCTATCATACTAATTAATGCCCTTCTCGTCTAACTTAATAGATAATGAATCCAGTCTTTGTTGCAGCAACGAATCTGCTGGAGAAAGATTAAGTAAGCTATATTGCCCACAATCAAGCGTAACAGAAAGGGGTTTTCTTGGTTTTTTAAAGGGTTGCATTTCATAACCCAGTGAATCGTCATTATATACACTCGTCATAAAATTTGCCCAAATGGGTAGAGCCATATAAGCTCCTTGGCCATATTTAATCGAAGGGAAATGCACTGCTCTATCATCGCCCCCAACCCAAGCACCAGCTACTAAGTCTTCCGTAACTCCCATAAACCAACCATCAGAATAGTTTTGAGTTGTTCCTGTTTTAGCACCTATCTCGTTGCCATTCCTTAACATGTTATATTGGTAGTCAAGCCTTCTTGCTGTTCCACCCTCTTCTTCTATGGTGCCTTTAAGCATATGAAGCATCAGGTAGGCATCTTCTTCGCTCAAAGCTTGTTTTTGTTGAGGAACATATTGTTGAATAATATCTCCATTTTTATCTTCAATTCTTGTAATAAAAAATGGTTTTGTCCAAATGCCATTGTTTACAAAAGCACTATAGGCTCCCACTAATTCGAATACAGAAACATCGCTTACACCAAGGGCTAATGACAATACTGGAGCAAGATCACTTTCGATTCCGAGAGATTGGGCTTTAGCTACCACATTTTCAGGGCCTACTAAGCTCATAATTTTAGCAGTTACTGAGTTTTTAGACTGTGCCATCCCTTTTCTAATAGTCATTTTTTCACCGGTAAATTTCATATTAGCATTTTCTGGTGACCAGGTCGGAGGGGTGCCACCTGTTTCATAGGTCCTTCTTTCATCAACCACTTCATAGCAGGGGTAATATCCATTTTCAATGGCAGTTGCATATACTATTGGTTTAAAAGTCGATCCAGGTTGATTTTTCCCTTGTTTAACATGGTCATACTTAAAATACTTATAGTCTATACCACCTACCCAAGCTTTAATGTGACCAGTATGTGGATCCATTGCAAGAAACCCTGCTTGTAAAAACTTTTTGTAATACCTTATTGAATCCATAGGGCTCAGTAAGGTGTCTATCTCGCCTTTCCATCCAAAAACTCTCATTTTTTTAGGGATATTTAGAACGATATTTATCGAATCTGAACCAGCTCCATATTTACTTTTTAATTTTCGATAGTGCTCGGTTCTTTTTATTACATGATTAATAAATCCTTTAATCTCTTTCCCATTTTCATCTACCCACGGATTTTTATTTCCCCAAGATTCTGCAAAGGTGGTTTGTAAAGAATCCATCCACCAAGACATCGCATTTTCGGCATATTGCTGCAAATCTTTATCGATTGTAGTATGAATTTTAAGGCCTGATTCATAGAGGTCGATGTTGCGTTCTTTGCAAAATTTTAGTAGGTCATTCTGTATTACAGCTCTAAAATAATTTGCCAAACCAGTATTCTGATTTTGAACTTTATAATTACTTAAATCTATAGGAAGAACAATTAATGAATCGTACTCGACTAAGGTTAAAACCTCTTGTTTATGCAATTTTAAAAGTACCTCGTTTCGTTTATTAATAGAATTATCGTAATTGAGAACGGGGTTGAATCGTGTTACGGCCTGTAACAAGCCTATGAGCGTAGCTGATTCTTGGTAGTTTAATTCTGAGGGTTCTTTCCCAAAAAATGTAATCGAGGCGGCTTTTATTCCAAAGGCATTACTTCCAAAATCAACTGTGTTTAGGTAAAGCGCAATTATTTCTTCTTTTGTAAACGTTTCTTCAAGGGTAACAGCAATAAGCCATTCTTTGGTTTTGGAAACAATTAATCTTGGAATACTCCCAAGTTTAGAGATGCTTCCTTCCATCGTTTCATCTCTGGTAGCATATAATTTTTTTGCTAATTGCTGCGTAATTGTACTGCCTCCGCCTGCTAGGTTAAAAGTTAGTAGTCCTTTAGCCACCCTCAGATACGCAATCAAATCCAATCCTGAATGGTCGTAAAAACGATGATCTTCTGATACGACAAGCGTTGTTTTTAAATTGTCCGAAAGTTGGTCGTAACTTACTTGGCTTCTGTTCGATCTAAAATACTTGCCCATTTCTTCTCCATTCGCATAGTAAAGTGTAGAAGAAAGATCTGTTTCTGGGTTTTCAAGTTGGCTGATAGGGGGCATTTTACCGAATAATCCTCCTAAATCATTCGAAACCGAATAGATGTAAAAAGGGAGACCCGCAAAGAAACCTATAAAAACTATCCAAATTATCCAGATTAGTTTCGTTTTTATGTTTCGTATTTTTAACTCTTCACTCATTAATGTCTCAATTAGTAATTTGATCCAAAAAACAAAAGGTAAGCATCAATTTCTTTTGTTTGATAAAGTTCTTCGAAATTCGAATTGGAAATAACAAAAGTAATATTTTCAATTGATTGCTCAGATTTAATTGTATCATAAAATAAAAGGGCATCATTCTTATTATCAAATACTTTTACAATCACAAATGACTTGGTTTTATCAATACTTAATTTACCAACAGTAAGTTTCTGTTTTGAAAATTTCGAATTAATAATTCTGTTAATGGTTTCTGATACTTGCGTAACATTGGTGGAATCTGATATTAATATGAAAAAATGATCTTCATCGGGTTTGGGAATTGCAAACTCAGCTTCTTTCAATTGAACTAAACTATTTTGGTAATCATTTGAGGCGCCAAGCAATTTGGAAGCATACTCTTTTAGTGGGCCTTTTGGGTATTTTAGAATAAAGTCATTTAATGCCAATTGATACTCAGGGAGTGAAGCTGTTTTGCCAATTATAAGCGTATTTAATAAGACGAAATTTGAAATAAAATCAGCGTCTGGAAAGCCCAGTAATGCGGTATTAATAAAGTGCTTTGCACTCTCATAGTCACCATCTTTGAACAACTGATAAGCTCTCTGATATTCAATTTCTAGCTTCTCGTTATCCCTTTTACTCTCTTCAATAAATTGGGGGTTTAATATGAGGTTGGCATACAGTGAGTTTTTAAACTCCGTTAAAAGCATGTTTTTGTATTCATTTGCCTTTAGTTGGTTCTCCTCCAATTCGATTAAATAAAGTAAGTATAATACCTCTGGCTCATATAGTGAAGTAGGATATCTCGACAATAATATCTGGTAATTGTCTATTGCATTTAGGTCTTCGTCAAGTTCAAAGTGATAGATATTACCTAGATTATAAAATGCGTCTTCAAGTTTTTTGTTTGCACCCGCAATTTCTTCTGCTGTTTTAGGTACTTGATTATAAAAGGTTGTTACTATATCAGCCATGGCTTTTTGTTGATCAACAATAACTTCATTGTTTCCCAATTTTTCAATTAAGTTGTCATTGGCAACATCAATTACAGAAGACTTGATTGATCGCCTCCAATGATCTTCTAATTTTCTATCTCCCCAAATTCTTTTAAATTCGGCTCTCCCCTTACTTACAGCTGCAGGATTTGTAAAATACCAGCTCCCGCCACCAATCCCAGTTGGTGCTTGATTAAAAGAGAAAAAGCTATCAGCCACTTCTTTTTTTCTAGCCTTTTCTTCATTCAAGGTCTTTTCTACCTCTCTTTTTTTAGCTTCAGCTGTAAATATTGCAATAAGTTCTGTCGAGTCTTTGGAGGTAAGATTCAACAAGCTATCTTGTAGGGTTATGGTATTTATTTGCTCGGCAAAACGGGTAAGCACTTCGCTTCTTGCGGCTATTTTTTCATAGTTCTCATATGTTTTAGGCAGCGTGTTTACTGCACTGTCATAATAGGCTTGAGCAATGCTATAATCTTTAAGTGTGTCAAAGTAAACTTCACCCAAACTTAGGTAAGCCAACCCTTTAATTCTGGGGTTATTTTTGCTAGATTGAATTGAATTATTAAAATTATTCAGTGATTCAGTGAGATAGCCTTGTTTAAGTTCGAATTTGGCCCATTCATAATAAATTCTGTCTTTAAATTCTCTATTCTTCTCATCTCTAACAAGCTTTTTAAAATACTTTCTAATGTCCTTAATGTCACTTTTTTCACCCAACTGAGTAACCTGAGCCATATTTAGTTTAGCGTAAAAAGAAAGTTCATATTCCGGGTTGCTTCGAATGCATTTTTTGTAATAATCAAAAGCTGCAGATTCAAATCCGATTTCTTGATATACTTGGCCAATGATAAAGAACAACTTTGCCCTTTCTTGTTTACTTAATAATGGGTCAGAAGCAACTAAGTTCTTAACCATGTTATCTTTTTGGTCAAGCACTTGGTAATAAAAAGCTCGCATTAAATACAAGTGTTTCAAATTCTTTTTATCAAGCCGTTCTCTTTCTAAAAAATCTGATACCGCCTCTGCATTCGTCATATCTTCATTCTCAATAAAAGTCCGCATCAAGTTTATCAAGGCCCAATGCTTCGCATTAATATCTTCACCTTTGGTGTTTACATATTTAAATGTTTCGATGGCATTTGGGAAATCGTAGCCATACATTCTTGCTTGGCCAATTAAATTATAGCTATCATCTACCCATTTGCTATTTTTATGATACTGTATAACAATAGATGCTTTTTTAATACACTCTTCGACCTCAACTTTAAAAGTTTCTTTATTAAGCGAGTCTATCGAAGGAAAGATAGGTAAAATGTGATCATAGTCCGTTTTTTGGCTTGCTTTGATTCTTTCTTCAATACTTGTTATTTGTGCAAGTGCATAGAAATAAGCATTATAATGTGCGGTAGTATTGTGATAAGCTCTGTTAACAGGAGTATTCTTTTCCGAAGAGCAAGAAGTAAAAAATGTTGCTATTATTAGCAGTACAACTAAAGGCTTATTTTTAATGTTATTCAATTAGAGCAGGTTTAATAACCAAACGTTATTTTTATTTAATTAGTGTTTTTAAGAAATTTGGCTATGCTTTTTAATTTGAAGTGCTTTTCTTAGAGGTGCTAATTAATGCAATAATACTTTTTTATCTCTATTTTTGCCCCGAAAAAAAGCAGTACTAAACGATTGAAGCCAAAAAAAACATTTTCTAATTGGTTAACAGAAAGATACCTGTTAATTATTCGTAATGAAGAAAACTTTGCTGAAAAAAGGTTTTTAGGCTTTACTTATGCTAAATTTTTACTTTTCTCTTTTTTGCTGTTTATTGTTTTGCTTGTAATAAGCTTGTTTTTGAGCCGAACTTTGCTCGAAAAGTGGTTTGATCCGAGACATGCTCAGATAGAAGCTAATAAAAAATTATATAGCCTCTCGCTTAAGCTTGATTCGTTGGAAATGGAAGTGCAACACAAGGACCAGTTCATTTCTTTATTCAAAGGGTTTCTAACCGGAGATGTTGACTCTGCAAGGGTTGATAGTTTTAGACAAAGGTCTTCTTTGCAAGAAACAAAATATAAAATAGACCTTTCTACCGCTCCAATTGACTCTCAATTGAGGAAAGAATTTGAACTAGTAGATTCTACGTTAAATTTAACTTCAAGAACGGTAAGTGAACTGCAAGAAATGTTTTTGTTCTCACCATTATCTGGGTTAATATCTCGAAAATATGACATCAGAGATGATCATTTTGGGATGGATATAGTTTCAAAGAAGAACGAGCCAGTAATGAGTGTGGCTAGTGGAACTGTGATTCTTTCATCTTGGACACAAGACTCGGGTTATGTAATTGCTATTCAGCATAGTTCTGATTTAATATCTGTTTATAAACATAATGCTGAATTATTAAAAAAAACTGGTAGTTTTGTGACTGGAGGCGATGTGATAGCCATAATTGGTAACACAGGTGATCTAACAGATGGGCCACATTTGCACTTCGAACTTTGGTATAAGGGCAATGCTGTTAACCCAGAGGATTTTATTTTGTTTTAATACTGGTTAATATAAATAATAACATGTTTAATAAGGATGAAAAAAAAGTAGCTGAAGAGCTAAGCAATTCAAGTAATACAATAGGCAAAGGAACAACCTTGGAAGGTAATGTTGAAGCTTATGGTAATATTCGAATTGATGGACGAGTAGTTGGCAATGTTGTTACAAAATCGAAGGTTGTATTAGGGCCTTCTTGCAAAGTAGAAGGTAGTATTTTGGCTCAAAATGCTGAAGTCTCCGGTGAGGTTAGCGGAACAGTAGAAGTTTCAGATCTGCTTCTACTAAAAGCTTCTGCAGTAGTGCACGGAGATATTATCACCAATAAATTAATAGTTGAATCTGGTGCAACATTTAATGGAGGTTGCAAAATGGGTGCTTCGGTTAAAGAAATTAAAATTGGTGAAAACGGACAATCAAAAGAGCTCTTTAAGAAAGCCGCAAAAACCGCTTAATAGCTACCTTAAATATACGGGGTTAGCGTTTCAGTTTTTAGCAGCTATATTGTTGGGTTTTTGGGTAGGCAGTTGGTTAGATAACCACTATCAAACCACCAAGCCTTGGTTTACCCTGTTCTCTATAGTTCTATTATTAATAGCTACCCTATATAAGCTCATTCGAGACATTATTAATGAATAAAAATTACCTGTTTTTTCTGCAACTAGTTTTGATGAGCTTGGCAATTATTGGGACAGGGTATCTGCTACAGCAAAATAAAGTCGTAGTTATGCCTACCATGTTTTATCCAATGGTAGGCTTTTATTTTATTATTTCTTCAATGGCTTTTTTTGTTAATATAAAAGGCACTAAAAAGGAAGATGAAATTGCTGTATGGTATTATATGGCTTCTGTTATGTCCAAGTTTTTACTGGCAGCAATTTCTGTAGTAATTTTAACAAAATATTTTCCCGAGCAAAAGAAAAACATTGTGTTTACAAGCTTTGTATTGTACCCACTTTTTGAAGCTGTTGTAATTTTTGATATTTATAAACGAATTCGTTCATAGATTTTAATACAAAACATTTTTTTTGGAATCTTAACTTTATACTTTTGCAGTCGCAATTAGAATTGACCCTGATATTTAGGAAGTTACATGATAACATTGTTCGAAAAAGGTAGTAAAATACTAAAAAAATTAGCTGTAATCGCATTATTTTCAACTGCACCTGTTCTAGTTGCTAGTGCAAGTAGTTCGAAAGAAGGTGCGGATGAAAAATTTAGTCCATCAGAAATGATCATGCATCATATCCAAGATACGCATGAGTTTCATATTTGGGGTGATGTGGCCATGCCGCTCCCTGTAATTTTATATACCGATCATGGATTAGATATTTTTATGTCTGGGGGGTTCTACCACGGAGATGGAACTATTACTACGAATAAGGGCAGTTATGAACTGCATCATGAAAAGATTTATTATGCAGGAGTAAGTGGCGAAGATGGGCATGCAGCTAAACCATTGGATTTTTCTATTACACGAAATGTGTTTTCCTTGTTTATCTCCTTTGCGCTAATAGCTTGGATTTTTATTTCAATTGCCAATAGTTATAAAAAAAGAGGAACAGCAGCTCCCAAAGGAATGCAGTCTTTCTTCGAGCCTATCATTGTTTATGTGAGAGATGAAATTGTGATACCAAATGTAGGTGAAAAGAAGTATGCAACTTACTTGCCTTACTTACTTACACTATTTTTCTTTATTTGGATTAATAATTTAATTGGTTTGATTCCTTTCTTTCCTGGAGGTTCCAACCTATCGGGTAATATAGCATTCACTTTTACGCTTTCATTGCTTACGTTTTTAATTGTACAAGTTAGTGCAAACAAAGCGTATTGGAAGCATATATTTTGGATGCCAGGTGTGCCAGTTCTGGTAAGATTTATTCTTGCACCAATAGAACTCTTAGGTACGGTTTCTAAGGCATTTGCCTTAATGATACGTTTGTTTGCTAACATAACGGGTGGCCACATTGTGGTACTTAGTTTAGCATCAATGGTATTTATGTTTAAATCGTATGTGGTGGGTGGCGTTGTTACTCCCTTCATATTATTTATTATGGTTTTGGAATTAATGGTGGCGGCAATTCAAGCGTATGTATTTACGTTGCTAACATCATTGTTTATAGGTATGGCCGTTGCAGATGACGACCACCACTAAATTGTTTTTTTAACTAAAAAGTCAAATTATTATGACAATTACAGGACTTGCTGCTGGATTATCAGTATTAGGTGCGGGCCTCGGAATCGGTAGGATCGGAGGATCGGCAATGGAAGCAATCGCTAGACAACCAGAAGCTACGAGCAAAATTCAAACTGCGATGATTATTTCTGCAGCTTTGATTGAAGGTGTAGCTTTCTTTGGAGTAGCTACTGCTTTATTGTAGAAATTTGAAGTGGCTGTCGCTAGGGCAGCCATCTCTTTTTTTTAAGTATTGAAAACGAATTTAATTAATATATAATGGAACTTTTAATTCCTGAAGCAGGCTTAGTTTTTTGGACCGGTATCGCTTTTTTAATGTTGGTGTTTTTCCTTTCAAAATTTGCTTGGAAGCCAATACTTCAAACATTGAAAATTCGTGAAGAATCTATTGATGAAGCTTTGAAAGCTGCTGATCTTGCGCGTGAAGAAATGAGCGAACTTAAAGCTGATAATGAAAAATTATTGGTTAAAGCGAGAGAAGAGCGTGAACAACTACTGAATGATGCTGCTAAAGCTGCCAATACAATTAAGGAAATTGCAAAAACTGAAACTGAAGCGATTACAAAGCGAATGTTAGAAGATGCAAAAGCAGGTATCCAAGCTGAAAAGCAATCTGCATTGGCAGAAGTTAGAAGTCAGGTAGCTAACCTTTCGGTTGAAATAGCTGAGAAAATAATTCGCAAAAATTTGGAGAACGATAAAGCTCAAAAAGCTTTGGTTGACGAGTTCTTAAACGATAAAAGCTTTAACTAATAATGGGTTCTCATAGAGCATCGGTTCGATATGCAAAATCAGTCTTAGAGCTTTCTAAAGAGCAAAAATCTTTAGAGAAGGTAAAAGAGGACATGCTTTTGTTTACAAAAATAGTTACAGAAAATCGTGAATTAGGAGTTGTTCTAAAAAACCCTATAGTACCAGCTGACAAGAAAAAATCTATATTAAAGGCGCTATTTGAAAAGAGAGTACAACCATTAACTTTCAAAGCTTTTGAATTGATAATTTCTAAAAATAGAGAAGGTATATTGGACGAAATTGCTGTTGCATTTATAAATGAATATAACCTCCTTAAAGGAATTGTGGTTGCAAGTGTAACCACTTCTTATACACTAGAAGATAAGCAGCGTAAAGAGGTTATAAAAATTGTTGAAGAGATAACAGGGTTGAAAGTTGAGTTAATTGAAATAATTGATGAATCTTTAATTGGTGGTTTTGTTCTTAAAATAGGGGACAAACAAATTGACGAATCGGTTAAAAGCAAGTTGGCTAAAATCCAAAGAGCACTAGTTGCTTAATAAATAAGATACAAAAAATAAAATTTTTCAGAAATGAACGATATTAGACCAGATGAAGTTTCGGCCATATTGAGAGAACAACTTTCAGGTGTGAAATCTGAGGCTGAACTAGAAGAAGTAGGTACGGTATTGCAAATCGGTGATGGTGTTGCACGTATTTATGGCCTTACTAAAGCAGAAGCGGGTGAACTTGTTGAGTTTGAAAATGGTGTGCAAGCGCTGGTTCTTAACCTTGAAGAAGATAATGTAGGAGCTGTTCTTTTAGGACAATCTAAAGGGATTAAAGAAGGTGACACGGTTAAGAGAACGAATAGAATTGCTTCTATTAAAGCTGGAGATGGACTGACTGGTCGTGTATTAAATACACTTGCAGTACCTATTGATGGTAAAGGAGCAATTGAAGGTGATTTGTTCGAAATGCCTTTGGAACGTAAAGCTCCAGGTGTTATTTTTCGTCAGCCAGTAACGGAGCCTCTTCAAACGGGTGTTAAAGCTATTGATGCCATGATTCCTATTGGGCGTGGCCAGCGGGAATTAATTATTGGTGACAGGCAAACAGGTAAAACGGCTGTTGTTATTGATACAATTATCAACCAAAAAGAATTTTACGATAAAGGAGAGCCAGTTTATTGCATCTATGTTGCTATTGGGCAAAAAGCTTCAACAGTGGCAAATACAGTTGCTGCTTTAACAAAAGCAGGTGCAATGGATTATACCATTATTGTTTCGGCATCGGCTTCTGAGCCTGCTCCAATGCAATTTTATGCTCCTTTTACAGGTGCTGCTATTGGTGAGTATTTTAGGGACACCGGTCGTCCTGCGTTAGTAATTTATGATGATTTATCTAAACAAGCTGTAGCATATCGTGAAGTTTCACTTTTATTAAGAAGACCTCCAGGTCGTGAAGCATACCCTGGGGATGTATTTTATCTTCACTCACGTTTGTTAGAGCGTGCAGCAAAAGTGAACGAGAATGATGATATTGCTAAGGAGATGAATGATTTACCTCCTTCATTAAAAGATAAAGTTAAAGGTGGGGGCTCTTTAACAGCACTTCCAATTATAGAAACACAGGCGGGTGATGTATCAGCATATATTCCTACAAATGTAATTTCAATTACGGATGGGCAAATATTCTTAGAAACAAACTTGTTTAATTCGGGTATTCGTCCTGCAATTAACGTGGGTATTTCTGTATCACGTGTGGGTGGTAATGCACAGGTTAAATCTATGAAAAAAGTGGCGGGTACACTTAAGTTGGATCAAGCTCAATTTAGAGAGTTAGAAGCTTTTGCAAAGTTTGGATCTGATTTGGATGCAGCTACTAAATTAACAATCGATCGTGGTATGAAAAACCAGGAAATATTGAAACAACCTCAGTATTCTCCTGCAAAAGTGGGGGATCAAGTAGCTATTATTTTTGCTTCTACCAAAGGACTTACCGATGCGGTTCCTGTAGAAAAAATGAGAGCTTTTGAAACCGAGTTTTTATCAGAAATGAATGCAAAACATAGTGATGTAGTTGAGTCATTAGGTAAAGGTAAGTTTGATGATAGCCTTACTGATGTAATTAGAACTGTTGCTAAAGATGTAGCTAAAAACTACGCTAAATAATAAAGAAAAGTAAATGCCTAATTATTAACGTCATTGCGAGGCACGAAGCAACCTAAACTTTTTTACAGATTGCTTCGTGCCTCGCAATGACATTTCTTTTGAGGTATCACTTAATTAATACGATTATCCAATGGCAAACCTTAAAGAAGTAAAAACTAGAATTTCTTCTGTGCAATCTACACAGCAGATAACTAAAGCCATGAAAATGGTGGCAGCGGCAAAGCTTCGTAGAGCCCAAGATAGAATTATTCAAATGAGGCCTTATGCGCAAAAATTTGATAATATTTTGGTTGGCGTTTCTGCAAGTTTAGATGCTGAAGAGAATGTTTTTAGTGATCAAAGAGACGTTGAGAATGTATTAATTATTGCGGTTACTTCTGATAGGGGATTATGTGGTCCTTTTAATAGTAATGTGTTTAAAGCTACTAATGCGTTAATTGCTGAAAAGTATTCAGAGCAATTTAAAGAGGGTGGTATCACTATTCTTCCGATTGGTAAAAAAGCCCTTGATTATTTTACTAAAAGAGGTTATACGGTTGAGAAAAAGTTTGGTGAGATGTTTTCTCATTTAAGCTTTGATGAATCTATGAAAGCTGCAAAGTATGCAATGGAAGGCTTTGAAGATAAGAAGTATGATGCGGTTGAAATAGTGTATAATGAGTTTAAAAATGTGGCAACTCAAATTCTTTGCACAGATCAATTTCTTCCAATAATAGCTTCTGAAGAGGAAAACGACTCAGTAGTAAATGATTACATCTATCAGCCTAATCAGGATACATTGGTAGAACACCTGATACCTTCTTCTTTAAAAATAAAATTGTATAAAGCATTATTAGAGTCAAATGCATCAGAAAATGGAGCAAGAATGACTGCAATGGATAAGGCTACAGAAAATGCAGGTGACATGCTTAAAGAGCTTAAACTGCAATATAATCAAACAAGACAGGCTGCGATTACCAACGAAATATTGGAGATTGTTGCTGGAGCTGAAGCTTTAGGATAGCCGTAACTTCATCTTCTAGAATTTTCTCTACTTATCTAACTTACCTTTGCCTCACTTTGATAAGGCTACTCAGGTTTTTTAATACATTAAATTTCGATACTGCATTTGGAGCTGTTTCGTTTGTGCTCGTTATTAGCCATTTTCAGCAGGTAGAAATCAACATATCTATTTACTGTGCCCTATTTATTAGTGTGTTATCAATCTATAATATTGACCACATAATCGATGCTTTAAAACTAAAGGATACTTCAAAATCATACCGGCACGCTTATTACCAAAGGCATCTTAAGTTATTGGTTGCCTGGCAAGTTCTATTGTTATTAGTTGGACTGATAATACTGTTTAGTATTCCCTATTTGATTCTTTGGGCTGGATTTGCATTGCTTGCTATCATTAGTATTTACTTCTTGGTAATTTTTAGTTATACTAAAATTAATTTAATGCTGAGAGAAGTAATTGTTGCAATTGGTTATACGTTAGCCGTAGGATTGGTTCCATTTTTAAATGGCATTGTGCAACTAAACTTTGGTTTTCTTTGGATGCTGCTCATGGTTTTTCTTATAGCACTCACCAATTTATGGACCTTTGCATTATATGATATTGATCTTGATAATAGCCAGAGCCACCACTCTATTGCAAGAAGTTTAAACTTGGGTAGTCTCATAAAAATGGTAAAAGGAGTAATCGTTTTGGCCTTTGTTGTTATCCTATTATTTGCTGTTTATTTTGAACAATGGATGTTGGGGAGCACGCTATTACTGGTTGAAATAGTTTATGTGGTGCTCTTAAAAAAACAACTGGTTTTTAGAAAAAATGACTACTATCGGATTATTGGAGAAGCTATTTTAATTGTTCCAGGTTTTATTAGTATTATTTATAATGCAATTTGATTTTATCTCTAAGTACTATGATACCTTAAATAAACTCGTTTTTGGTTCTCTTATCCATAAAGCAAAAACTTCTTTATTTGGCAATGTCGTAGATGGCTCAAAAATATTATTTGTAGGTGGAGGTTCAGGCTTATCACTAGTTGAACTATTAAATAATAAGCCTAACCTTAAAATTGATTTTGTCGATGCTTCTCCGAAGATGATAGCAATGGCGAAGACGAGAATAAAAGAGCATGCAAATGTGGACTTTCATCAAGTAGAAATTGAACTTTTTGAGGGCACTTCTTATGATTATATTATTACTGAATTCTTTTTCGATTTGTTTGATGAAAATCAAGTTAAACAAATATTGGATCGATTGATAAAAAAGTTAAACCGCAAGGGTGTTTGGATTGATACTGATTTTAGAAAACCCCAAAATTTTAGAACCAAGTTAATTCTAAAATTGATGTATCTGTTTTTTAAAATTACTTCTAATTTAAAAACGAACGAGTTGGTTGCTACTCAACACTTATTTGTAAGCAGAGGATTTAAAATTAAAAAAGAAGTTAAGTTTAGTTCTAATTTTATTTCAAGTCGGCTAATTGCTGGTCTTTGATTTCATTTGATTTTTGAAGCATTTTTAAATAAGTTGCCTTGTGGTTTTGCTTCTTTTCATAAGAAGAAATTTCCAAAGTTAGCCTTTCAACGAGTTCTTCTTGCTCCTTTATGAGGTTGTTATAAACCAATTGTGCTTGGGCTGTAACACCAGAAGGGATGGGCTGTTCAAACCCAAAAATACCGATAATCATACTATAAGCTTTCATTATTCTATACAAAGGCAAATAGAATGGATCTATAAAATCCGTTTTTACCCTTTCCGGATGCATAATAGATGATGTAGCAGCAGTAAGTATTCTTTTGTTGTATAACTGTTGTGTATTATACCATTCACCTGCTATTACAAATCGGTGGTCCAACTCAATTTCAAAAGCATTTAAATGAGAGTTCGGATTTCCTAAATGGATAGAACTAGAATTGCTAACAAACTTGCTTGGCTCTAAATTTAAGTCATGGGCTTTATACGCAGTGTTTATTAGTTCCCAGTCGTAAAGGTAAAACTGCGTATCTGAATCAAAGTTATAATCAAATTCATAAACATGCCCTGATGCCATGGAGTAAATATCAGTAGCAGCTAAGGCAGGAATATGAGGGTTTTTATTGATTGCAGGAATGTCGTCTCTTAATCTCAAGGTAATGCCATTGGGTGCTATCTCTCCAATAAATTTGTCTAAAGCTACAATTTTAATGCCTTCTTCATGATCAATATATACAACAGAAGCGGATGTATCTGTTATATGAACACAGCCTAAGTGCTGGTAAACATTAGGCAATTCTTTGATGAAAGAAACAAAAGGGTCTTGTTTATAAGCCAAGTTAAAGGAGACAATATCTCCAGACTTGAATTCGAGATTTTCAATAGTTACAGATTTTAAACCATCGATATTTTGAATGGTGGATAAGGTTGCAGAAGCTGTATTTGATTGTATTAATGCAGACTCAAAAGCCAATCTGCTTTCTGTAATTAGATGAAAAATACGTTGATTGGTACTTTCTGATGAAGTATCCCAATATCGACTTTGATATTTAAGTAGCTTACGCCACCGAGCTACATCCCCATGAAATTCATTAATTTTATGGGGTGCCAATGAAGCTAATGTAGATAACTTATTTACATGATGACTGATACTATCTAATATTGGATCACCTGGTTCGGCAAGTTGTAGAAGCAGTTCATCAAGATGATAATTTAATAAGTTGCGATGTTTTTCATAATAATATTCCTGATATTCACTGTTTGTGATTCTAAACTTTACTAGGTTTTGAGCAAACTTGCCCCACCATTTAGAACTTACTTCTAAACTATTTTTTTCTGGTATATGTAATTGACTTCTATTATCTGGTATAGTGAGAAGTGCATATAGGATTAAGAATATAAAGATTCTATAAAAAATTTTCATCTTGAGGATTGGTTGAAGTGTAATTTACAAATTTGTTTAATATTGAACAATGAGAATATAAGAGTTGTGAAAAATTGAATGCTATTATTATTCTGTTATTAAATTGACGGATTAAAACAATAAAGAAACAATCTCCATTTGTACTTTTTTAATATCTAAAATCTCTTTATTATCGAGATTAATAGTGGCTTAATAATGTTGAATATTTTTTTATGAGAACAAAAGTTAGTGAACAGACTTCACTAGAGGCTAATATTTTTTTTAGTCAACCTACAGCAATTTTGGGCTTTAATTCAGAGTTTAAAATTACTATTTGCAATAAGGCATTTTCTAAAGAAGCAAACTTTAAGCCTAATGAAATTAAAGGGGTTGATTTATTCGAAGCATTTGATTTTTCATGTAGCAAAGGTGAAATTAGAAGCATTATTGCTTCAGGAGAAGAGTTAACTTGTATTATAAATTTTGATCAGCGTAGGTTCGAGGTAACAATTCTCCCACTCTGGGGGAAAGAGGTAATAGTTGGAGGAACGCTTACACTTGGTGAAGAGGTGGTTGGTAATGCTAAGCTCAATTTTCTTTCCAAATCGGGGTTTAAATCTGTTATTGAGAAAGCCCCCATGACCATCATGATTTTTAGAGAAAATGGTTCGGTCTTTTTTACAAATCAACATTATAAAGACTTGTGGAACTTATCTGATAGGGAGCTTTATCTGATACATGAATACTATAATATTTTTGAGGATAAGCAGCTAAATAACCAAGCTATTGCTCCTTATTTAAAAAAAGCATTTCAGGGTAGAACTGTTGAACTTCCAGTAGTTGAATATGTGTTAGATTATTCTGGTTTAGGAAGAAAAGAAAATACCTTAAAGGCTAATTGGTTATTGGGTTATCTCTTTCCAATGGAAAACCCCGATCATAATGAAAACCTTGTTGCCCTAATATTTACCGAGATAACTCGTCAAGTTGAAGCGGAGCAAGCTTTTAAAGTTAGCCAAGATAGGTTAGAATTAGCACTAGAGGCTGGTGAATTAGGAATTTGGGATTGGGATCTCGAAAACGATTCTATTGTTTATAATAGGCAATGGGCAAAGATACTTGGGTATGAGATTGATGAGCTTGACGTAAACTCCTGGAAGGATTTAGTGCATCCTGAAGATTTTGATTGGGTAGAAAAAGAATTGAATGATCATATACAAGGTCTATCCGAGACGTATTTTGCCGAGTATAGAGTGAAAAGCAAATCTGGGGAGTGGAAATGGGTTTTAGATAGAGGTAAAGTTGTTGAGTTTTCTTCAACAGGAAAAGCTAAACGCATTTCGGGTACACATTTGGATATTACGGCTAAAAAGCAAAGCGAAGAAATACTAAAAAATAGTGAAGCAAGGTATAGAAGTTTGATAGAAAACTTGCCCACGGGTGTCGCCATAGTTCAAGATGATGAGGTGGTGTATGCAAATCCGGAGCTTCATTCAATTTTAAAATCTAATGTTGAAAACGAACTTATTGGTCTAACAGCATCACAATGGTTTTCCGACTCTATCTCTTATAAAGAAAGAGTTAATAGCATCCTAAATACCAATACTCCAGAGCCAACCAAAGAAGTTGATATTAAAGATTTAAAAGGAAATCTAAGATGTGTTGAAATAACTTCAATCCCATTTATATTTAATGATAAGCCAGCTGTTCAATCGATAATTAATGATGTTGAGGCCAGGAGAGAAGTTGAGAAACAAACACAGAAAGCCGAAAAATTATTGAGTCAACTTTTCGAAAATGCCCCCATGGGTATTGTTATGCTTGGGTTTGATGATGAAATACTTAAAATTAATAAGGGGTTTGAGAAAATGTTTGAGTATAGCTCAAACGAAGCTGTTGGAAAGTACATTAATGATGTTATCGTACCAGAAAATTTGCGAGAAGAAGGGATAGGGCTAAGTGTTGAATCGGGTAAGGGAGAGATGGTTTACTGCGAAAGTATAAGGATTAGTAAATCTAATGAACATGTGCCTGTAATGATATATACACTGCCTGTGATTCATGAAGAGCAGCGCTTGGGTGTGTATGGTATTTATGTTGATTTAAGAAAAAGGGTAAAAATTGAAGAAGAGCTAAAAGTTAGAAATCTTGAACTCGACAATTTTGTTTACAAAGTTTCTCACGATTTGCGGTCGCCACTTGCTTCTATTTTAGGGTTGATTAACCTTGTTAAATTAGAAGGGGGATTTCAAGATAGTATGGAATATCTTAAGTTAATGGAAAATCAGGTACATAAACTTGATGACTTTATCCATGATGTACTTAGCCATTCCAAAAATCTTAAAATGTCATTAATTAGTTCGCCTATTGACTTTAATGAAGTAATTAATAAGTGTGTTTCCGATCTGAGTTACCTGAAAGGATTTGATAAAGTTATTAAAGCTATTTCTGTAGATGCAGAAGGATTTTTAAGTGATAATTGGAGGATAAATGAAATCTTCAGAAACTTAATAGCGAACTCAATTAAATATAAAGACGGCAACAAAGATCATTGCGAATTGAACATTTCAGTTCAATTGATACACGGTGATTGCGAAATAAAAATATCGGATAATGGTATAGGCATTCCAGAAGAAAGTGTTTCTCATATTTTTGAAATGTTTTACCGTGCAACAGAAACATCCACGGGGTCGGGGATTGGATTGTACATTGTTAAAAATGCCATTGATAAGTTAAATGGAACCATTCACATTGAAAGTGCGTACGGTGTTGGAACTAGTTTTATAATGAGGGTTCCTCCCCTAAAAAATTAAGGTCTGATTTGCACTTTTATTTATCTTTTGTTTGCATAAGCTAGTTAATTTGTTGTTTTTAGAAGCTGATGAGTCCTAAAGGTAAATACCATTTCTTATTTTCGAATCTATTAAAAGGTCTTGGTTGGCTAATTGTACTACTATTAGTATTTATCTATTTTAAAGATAGTATAAACTTACAAGATGATAATGGGTTGATCAAATATGGAAACAGCCCAATCACAGTTTTTATTATCTACTCCATTTCTGAAGTAATTATTGGAATTATTCCTCCAGAGCTATTTATGATGTGGTCTTTAGAATTTGCTGAGTACCGCAATTATATTTTTGATTTGTCCTTGTTGGCTAGTATTTCCTATGCCGCAGGAACATTATCATATTTGTTTGGAAGATTTTTTAGCAGAACAGTTATTTATAGATACTTACGTAAAAGATATTTGAGAAAATACGAAGAGAATTTTAATGAATATGGAGGGTTCTTGCTTTTTGTAGCTGCAGTTACTCCTGTGCCCTATTCAGCAATATGTATGTTGCTTGGTTCAGTAAAATATTCCTTAAAAAAGTTTTTATTAATCTCACTTTTCAGGCTGGTAAGATTTGCCGTTTATGGATTTTTGGTTTGGGAAGCGAGCTTGCTTTAGCTGTTTACCGTCTTAGAAATTAGTTCTATCGCATAATCAATTTCTTCAACGGTATTCAGTTTACTAAATGAAATTCTTAAATTAGTAGATAAATTATCTCCTTTGTTTAACGCTGTTAGCACATGCGAACCTTTGGATGCACCACTTGAACATGCGCTGCCTTCAGACAACATAATGCCTTCCATATCCAAACGCAACAGCAGTGTTTCATCTTTAACATGAGGTATTCTAATGTTTAACAGATTAAATAAACTAGTTTCAAGGTTTTCAGAATCTCCGTTGAATAGTAATCCAGGAATATTATGAGCTAACCCATTCTTCATCCTTTTCTTTAAGAGAAGTATATACTTTTGGTCTTTTTCTTGTGTGCCAAGGGCAACTTCAAAAGCTTTGGCCATGCCTGCTATGCCGATATTGTTTTCTGTTCCTCCTCTCATGCCTCTTTCTTGAGCACCTCCGTGCATAAAAGCATGTAGCTTAGCACTTTTCGAGTTTACATATAAAAAACCAACTCCTTTAGGCCCGTGGATTTTGTGCGCAGATGCGGTGGCAAAATCAATCGGTAAATCTTGTAAAATAATTGGATAATGACCCATGGTTTGGACCATATCAGAATGGAAAAGCGCATGGTGCTTTTCGCATAAATTGCCAATTAGATCTAAATCCAAGAGATTGCCAATTTCGTTATTGGCATGCATCAGTGTTACTATTGTGGGTATATCTTGGGTTAGTAAATCTTCTAATTGGTCAATATCTAGACGTCCGTTGGAATCTACATTTAAGAAACAGATTTCAGTATCTGTTTTGGCTTCAATCCAAGTAAGTGAATCAAGGATAGAGTGATGCTCTATGGGGGAAGAAATAATCCGCTTTACCTTTTTATTGAGAGCAAGAGATGTTAAAACAGCATTATTTGCCTCGGTTCCACCTGAAGTGAAAATTATTTCTTTCTCTTTGGCTCCAATTAATAAGCCTATTTTTTTTCTAGCTTTTTCAAGTTCAACCCTTGCTTGCCTCCCCTTCGAATGTGTGGATGAAGGGTTGCCATAAAAATCCTTCATAAACCCTGTCATTTCTGAGATTACCTCAGGGTCTAACGGAGTCGTGGCGGCATTATCCAGGTAAACCTGCATTATTAGGATTGAATTAGTTCATGTATATCTTGAATTATCTTTTTTGCTAAGCTATTGGCAGCAGTTTCTGACTCTGCTTCAGCATAAATACGAATGATCGGTTCCGTATTTGATTTGCGTAAATGTACCCACGACTTATCAAATTCAATTTTTACCCCGTCAATAGTATTAACTGGGTTTGATTTGTACTTTTCTTCAATGCTTGCTAAAATACTGTCAACGTTAATTTGAGGCTGAAGCTCAATTTTGTTTTTAGAAATATGATAAGAGGGGTAACTAGCTCTAAGCTGGCCACAGCTTTTGTTAGATAAGGCTAGCTGTGATAAAAACAATGCAACCCCTACTAAGGCATCTCTTCCATAATGAAGCTCAGGATAGATCACTCCTCCATTACCCTCACCACCAATAATAGCATTGGTTTCTTTCATTTTTGTAACCACATTTACTTCACCAACTGCAGCGGCATTATACGTGCCATTATGTTTTTCTGTAACGTCTCTTAATGCTCTCGTAGAAGATAAATTTGAAACCGTATTGCCTGGAGTATTACTTAATATGTAATCAGAAATGGCAACCAAGGTATATTCTTCACCAAACATAGAGCCATCTTCGCATACAAAAGCGAGTCTATCAACATCTGGGTCAACAACAATTCCAAGATCACACCTACTTTGTTCTACTTCAGAACTTATGGCAGTTAGGTTTTCAGGCAATGGTTCAGGATTGTGTGGGAAATTGCCATTTGGCTCACAATATAATTCTACAACATTAGTTACACCTAATGCCCTCAATAGTCGAGGTATCGCTATTCCTCCCGATGAATTGACTCCATCAACAGCAATTTTAAAGTTTTGTTCTTTAATGGCTTTAACATCTACTAGCTGCAGTTTTAGAATTTCTTTGATGTGATAATCTAAATAGCTATCGTTTGCTACTATTTTGCCAAGCTTATTAACTTTTGAAAATATCATCGAACTAGATTCTGCTAATTCTAGTATTTCTGCTCCATCGGTGGCTGATACAAATTCTCCTTTAGCATTTAATAGCTTAAGGGCATTCCACTCAACAGGGTTATGGCTTGCAGTTATAATAATTCCACCACACGCTTTTTCAACAGGCACAGCCATTTCCACCGTTGGGGTAGTAGAAAGCCCGAGGTCAACAACATTTAGCCCTAATCCAGTAAGGGTTGCACTAATTAATTGGCTCACCATTGGGCCAGATGGTCTTGCATCTCTACCAATAACGATGGTTTTTGAAGTATGATGTTGGCTTGCCCAAGTGCCAAAGGCAGCGGCAAATTTTACAACATCAATAGGGGTAAGGTTGTCTCCGGTAGAACCACCAATAGTGCCTCTTATACCAGAAATAGATTTGATTAAAGTCACGAGTAAATAAAATTTTTACAAAGATAGTGATAAAGTCACCATCGCAGTTATGAAAAGAAAATGGGAATCTACCTGAAAGAAGAAACTACCTTACTAACAATGTTATCTTCTCTGGAGCATTCACCGTTGCCTTCTTCATCAGATTTTCTGCCACAATAACCACAAGGTTGTCCTGGTTCTTTAACTAAAAAAGGATTTTGAGAAGCGCAAGTGCCTTTAAATTTGCCATCCTTCTTGAGCAAAACTCTTACTGACATTAAGGTGAAAAATATGGCGATGAAACCGATTACAATTAGCGTAGTCATAATTTGAATATCTTTGTGCAAAGATAACACAATTGAGTATTCAATCGTTCAATAAATTTCCCATAAATATGCATAAAAATCAAGTTCCTGTTGATGCTGATAGACAAAAAAAATTAGCTTCTTTTGATCGGTTGCTAACCATTATGGACGAACTCAGAGCATTTTGCCCTTGGGATAAAAAGCAATCGAAAGAATCGTTGAGGTACTTGACACTCGAAGAAGTGTACGAGCTTTCGGATGCGATTTTGGAAAATGATACAGAGGAAATTAAGAAAGAGTTAGGAGACCTTTTTCTTCACTTAGTTTTTTACTCAAAAATAGCAGCTGAAAGAGGAGAGTTTGATGTGGCTGATGTACTGAATTCTATTAATGAAAAATTGGTTTATCGTCATCCCCATATTTATTCAGATGTAAAAGTTAAAGATGAAAATGAAGTGAGTGAAAACTGGGAAAAACTTAAATTAAAGGAAAAAGGGAATAGGTCCGTATTGGGAGGAGTGCCAAGTTCTTTACCTGCTATGGTAAAGGCTATGCGAATTCAAGAAAAGGCAAAAGGAGTGGGTTTTGATTGGGAAGAGAAAGAACAAGTCTGGGAAAAAGTAGAAGAGGAAATACAGGAGTTTAAAGAGGAATTTAATATTGAAAAGAATGCTCCATTAAATGTAGAAGCCGCTGAAAGTGAATTTGGCGATATGATTTTCTCTTTAATTAATTACGCTCGTTTTGTGGGTATTAACCCTGAAGATGCGCTTGAGAAAACCAATAGGAAATTTATTAAACGATTTACCTACTTAGAATCTGAATCTAAAAAAGAAGGGCTTTCTTTGGCAGAAATGAGTTTGGAGGAAATGGATAAATACTGGGATAAAGCGAAAGAGCAAAAATAAATAATAAAGTGCCAAGAAGAATGTAAGAGGACAAATTCTAAATTATTTATCTTTAATAAATAAATTCAATTAATTCCAATATGGGAAGGATCTCATTTTTACTTTTTACGGTTGTTTGTATATTTTTTAGTAATTCTATAAAAGCTCAAAGTCATCAAGGGATTATTTTTATTGAGAATAAAGGCCAATGGGCAGAAGAAGTCAAATTTGCTGCTGATATTCCGGGAGGTAAAATGTTTATAGAAGAAACTTCTTTAACATACAGTTTTGCAAACCCTGATAACTCCTTCAAAAACTTATCTCATGCTCATTTATTAACTAATTCCACCTCAGTAGCATCAAAAGAGAGGCACGCGATGAAAGTTGAGTTTGTTGATGCAGGGAGTCGCAATCAGACAATAGGTGTAACCCCATTAATTACAACGTATAATTATTTTTTAGGGAGTGATACTACGCAATGGGCGAGCGGTGTAAAAGGTTATAAAAAAGTTTTTATCAACGACATCTACGAAGGCATTGATCTTGAAATTTCTTCTGATGCAGATAGGGTTAAATATGACTTTAAACTTGCCATTGGAGCCAATCCAAATTGTATCCAAATGCAATATGATGGCACCCTTGGGCTGGAAATTAATGAGGAAACACTACAAATAACAACACCTTACCATACATTAACAGAAGTAATTCCAGCAAGTTATGCCAGTTGCGGTAATCGCACTCGAAATGTTGAAAGTCGTTATAAATTAGAAGGCAAAATTGTATCATTTGACGTTAATGGCATTGAACCAGATGAATCATTGGTGATTGACCCCCTCCTTATTTTTTCAACTTATTCAGGTTCAATGGCAGATAATTGGGGTAATACTGCCACCTATGATGAGAACGGAAATGGGTATGCTGCTGGTATGACCAACCCTTCTAGAGGAGGCACTTATTTAGGAGAATTTCCTGCCACAAGCGGAGTGTTTCAAGAAGAATCTGGTGGTGGATGGGATGTGGCAATTCTTAAGTTTGATTCTGCAGGACAAGATTTACTTTATGCTACCCATTTAGGAGGATCTGGAACCGAAGTGCCACAGAGTTTACTCGTAAATGAAGCGGGCGAATTACTGGTTCTGGGAATTACGGGCTCTACTAATTTTCCTGTAACATCTAACGCCTATGACCAAAGCTATAATGGAGGCACGAATCATCAATTGATGGGAGGCGTTGATTTTCAAAATGGGGCTGATTTGTTTGTTGCAAAATTAAGTGCAGATGGCACCAAGCTTTTGGCATCTACTTTTATAGGAGGTAGCTTGGATGATGGGCGACTAGAAGGGGAAAATCCACTTGCAAGAAATTATGGTGATGAATCGAGAGGAGATATTAATTTTGATTCGCAAGGAAATATTATTATTTCTTCCAGAACCAGTTCTACAGATTTCCCAATGACAAATGGATTTGATAGTACCTATAATGGAGGCATAACTGATGCGCTTGTTTTTAAACTTTCAAAAAATTTAGAGCAATTAATTTGGAGCACCTATTTGGGTGGGAGCGGTACGGACGTGGCGCTGTCGGTTAAAGTAGATTTCGAAGATAATATTTTTGTTGCAGGTGGTACCACAAGCGCTGATTTTCCAACTACACCCAATGTGCTTAACCCTACCTACTTAGGGGAGGTTGATGGATGGGTAGCGCATTTGTTAAATGATGGGTCGGGTTTAATCTCAAGCAGTTATGTGGGAACCCCTTCTTATGATCAGGTGTTTTTTCTAGATATTGATTCAAATAATGAGGTGTACTTGGCTGGCCAAACAGAAGGACTATATCCAATATCAAGTGGAATTTTTACACAGGGTACGTCTGGTCAGTTTATTCATAAAGTTTCTGCTAATTTAGAAAATTCGATATTTTCTACGGTTATAAATTCAAACGATAGCGCAATTCCATCCATTTCCTTAACCGCTTTTTTGGTAAATGATTGTAATAATATATATATGGCCGGTTGGGGCAGTCCAGCCCAAAATTTTTCCAATTCAGGAAATAATAATTTTCAATTAAATACCAATGGCTTGCCTGTTTCATCAGATGCCTTTCAACCTAATTCGGACGGGTCTTCATTTTATCTAATGGTTCTTTCTGGTGATGCTTCGGAGCTTTTATACGCTACGCATTTAGGAGATCAAAATTCACTGGTACATGTAGATGGAGGCACCAGCCGTTTTGATAAACATGGCATTGTCTATCACTCAGTTTGCGCTAGTTGTTCTGGAGATTCTTCATTTCCTACTACTGATGGTGCATGGTCGGAGAAAAATGGGAGTATTGGTTGTAATAATGCCCTTTTTAAGTTTGATTTAGCTTCATTGAGGGCACGTATCCAAACAAATAATTTGGTATTAGATGATCCAGGTTTGGAGGGAGGGTGTTTGCCGCTAGATATCGTTTTTGAAAATTTTAGTATAGGAGGTGAAATTTATGAGTGGAATTTTGGAGATAGCCAAAATAGGATATCCACTACGTTAGATACTATTATACATACGTATAAAGAAGCTGGGGTTTACAGCGTAAGTCTTAGAGCAACAGATCCCAATACATGTATTTCTGAAGATTATGCTTATACTACTATTACTGTTTCAGATCCTAATTTTACGCTTTCAGATGACGTGAACATTTGCCAAGGCAGTTCCATTCAACTTTATGCAACCGGAGGCTCTAGCTATCATTGGTTTCCAATAACAGGCCTAAGTAACGGCTCTGTTGCTAATCCAATAGCTTCTCCCAATGATACCACTACTTATGTTGTTGAAATAAATAATATTAATGGATGTAAACAGGTAGATTCTGTTACGGTAAATGTGGTGCCTTCCATTGAGATTGATATAAGTATCGAGCAACTAAATTTGTGCGAAGGTTCTAGAAAAATATTAGTTATAAATAATTCGATTAATGCAACAAATATTAGTTGGGATTTTGGAGATGGAACCATACAAAACGAATGGAAACCTAACCATGAGTACCTACAGGATGGGGAATTTGTAGTGTCTGCAACTATTTTTAATGAGGTGTGTGAACAAGAGTTTGAGCAATCTCTAAATATTAAGACGTTATTTATACCTAACGTTCTAACTCGAAATAATGATGGGAAAAATGATTTTCTTGAAATCACATCTGCTTACCCTGTAGATATAGAAATTTTTTCGAGATGGGGTAAAATAGTTTATAAAGAGGACAATTACGCTAATAGTTGGAACGGAGAGGGGCTAACAAATGGGGTGTATTACTATCAAGTAATTCTTAAAAATGATGAAGTTTGCCGTGGTTGGGTTCAACTACTTGATGAGCAGTAAGAAGGATGAATTAAAAATACCTTCTTCCCACGGCATGGTTATTCAATAATGCCAAGTCTATAGATAGCATTAATTCATGTGTGCCAAATGAGTTAGAGCTCAAATTGTTTATCGGATATTCGAATGAGTAACCTAACCTAATCTGATCATTAATTTCGAACTGACTGTTGATACCTAAAGCATTGAAATTTCTTATACTAGCGCCTACCCATAGGGTTTCTAATAACAACACGCTGGCATTCAAATCTACTGATATGGGTTGCCCTTCTACAATTTTAATAAGAACAGAAGGTTTAACTTTTACAGAAATTAATTGATCAAAAACATAGCCGCTACTTATATAAAAATGCCTTTTCTGTAATGTATTGGTAGCTCCATTTTCGCTCACTTTTGTATTGATCATTTTTGGGACAGAAACGCCTACATAAAGTTGATTAGTTCGATAATAAACGCCTGCTCCAACATTAAATTTGCTTACATTACCATCTGCTAAAACTAAAGCTTGATCGTTTTGTTCAAGTGTCAAAAACTCGTAATCATAAGAGTAGTTAAAATACCCTGTTTGCAATCCGAATGAAAAACTTTTGTCATTCAAAAGATCTATTCTATACGCATATAATAATTGAACTTCGGTATTTTTATTTACGCCATACCTATCGTCAAGGGCAATTAAACCAAGCCCAAGCTTATTATTCAATAAAGAAGTAGAAACGTTTAGAATATTTGTCTTAGGAGAACCTTCTAGTCCAACCCATTGCATCCTTGCGTTTACAGTAGCGTTAAAAACATTATTTACCCCTGTATAGGCGGGGTTAATCATAGATTGATTAAACTGATTTTGACTATATAGTGGGTCTTGTTGTGCAAACGCAAAATAGCTGATCCCTATAAATAGTATGCTGAGTATATTGTTTTTGTTCATCATCTTTTTAGAAATATAAATCCTGTAATGGCATCTTCTCCATTCCCTTTATCAATAATGTAATAGTAATTTCCTGTGACGAGATCTTTAGAGCGCCCCAAATTGCCAACACCTGCAAATCTTATATTTAGGTTATCATACCCTTTAACCTCATAAACAGTATCTCCCCAACGGTTATAGATTTTTACTGAATTGTCTAGAAAATTTTCTAAATTATTAATTTTCAAATAATCGTGCACGCCATCGCCATTTGGAGTTACCACATTATAAACGGTTATGGTAGATCGGTCGCCTTCTAACACCTCACCCGTAACTATGAAGGTGAAATCATTAAGGTTAGTTGAAACTGACAGCGTTCCTTGATAGGTACCCACCACATTCGCTATTAACCGTACCGTAAACGGTGTAAATTCAGAGGGAGCGATTGTTTGTGGAGGGTCTATTACTTCGAAAACAGGATTGTCAGAAATAATACTGTTAATAATTAAATCATTGGTTGTGCTCAAATTTTCAATAACAAATACTTTGTTAATATCTGTATTCACTACAGTAGAGCCAATGTTTACTTCTTGGTTCGAAATGATAACTTCTCCACTTGTATCTGTTCCATCAATAAGGGTAACACCTTCAATTGAACCAGTTAGTTGAAAGGTAAATGGATTCTCATCTACGTCATTACTTGTAATGGTGATTTCTGTAACGAAAGTGCCAATAATACTTCCTGAAAGCGTAACTGAAAACGTTTCAGTTGTGCCACTAGCTACTGTTGTGATTGAACTTATTATACTATAACCAATTTCACTTTGTGTAATATTATTAATGATCAAATCAGCATCACCTGTATTCTGAATTGCAAAAGTTTGAACGATATCATCGCCTTGAATGGCAGTTCCTATTTCAATAATATCAGTTTGCCCATTGAAGATAGCACTTCCAGAGGAGTCTTCTCCTTGAAACATGTCTATCTCAGGAAGTGGATTAGGCGTTATTACCCCCGTAACATCAAATGTGAACGGATTTTCATCAACATCATCGCTGGTAATGGAAATGGTGGCGTTAAAAGTGCCAGTAGTAGCACCGGAAAGTGTTACGTTAAATGTTTCGGTTGCGCCCACTCCAACAGTACTAATGGCACTGCTTACCGAATAACCAGCACCACTAGAGGAAATGTCGATAATAGTTAAATCACTTGTTCCCGTATTTTGAATAGCGAAAGTTCTTGTGATATCTGAACCTTGGGAAGCATCTTCAAAATCAATAACAGGAAACTGCGCATTCAAAATAGGGTTGCCGGAGGCATCTACTCCTTCGAAAACCGCAATTTCAGGTAGTGGTGGTGGTGTGATTTCACCCGTAATATCAAATGTGAAGGGGTTTTCATCCGCATCATCGCTGGTGATGGAAATGGTGGCGTTAAAAGTGCCAGTAGTAGCACCGGAAAGTGTTACGTTAAATGTTTCGGTTGCGCCCACTCCAACAGTACTAATGGCACTGCTTACCGAATAACCAGCACCACTAGAGGAAA